>MDSQ01000014.1_pt1 | contig 52664 bp, 50 predicted proteins | sample 1008251 | NCBI WGS metagenome assembly MDSQ01 (sample SAMN05526597, study PRJNA338239) | gut metagenome | isolation source: Hindgut content | host: Naso unicornis | place: Saudi Arabia: Red Sea | collected 2016-05
TTTAGATGAAATATATTATTTTATTAATTTTACTATTACCTATAAATGTAGGTGCTCAACCCATTACACAAACTGAATTTTTAATGGGTACATTTGCAAGTATAACCTCATTTAAAAAAACTAATACCTCTATTGTTAATCAATGTTTTGATACTTTATTTAGCCTAGATAATACCCTTAGTTTAACTAAAGAAGATTCATTAATAAACAATTTAGGCATGAAAAAAACAACCTTACCTCCAGATATTTATAATTTAATCCAACGAGGATTATACTATAGTTATCAAAGTCAGGGTGCATTTGATATAACCATAGCCCCCCTTACTAATCTTTGGCGTATAGGCTTTGATGATGCAAAAATTCCTACAGAAAAAGAAATCATCACAGCACAAAATCTTGTAAATTATAATAATGTTGTTTTAGAAGATAATAGTATATACTTTCTTAAGCCAAATATGAAACTTGACTTAGGCAGCATTGCTAAAGGATATGCAACAGATATTGTAGTTGATATATTAACTAAAAATAACGTTGATAAATCTATTATCAATATTGGGGGTAATGTTTATATACTATCTAACACACCTTTAACAGTAGAATTGCAAGACCCTCATGCCGCTACGGGTGAAACTTTTGCTACGTTAAGTCTGAGCAACCAATCAATTGTAACAACGGGAATATATGAACGTTATCTAGACGAATATCACCATATATTAGACCCAAAAACTGGTTATCCTTATCAAAATGAATTACCAAGCGTTAGTATAATAGGCACGTCTTCTCTTGACAGCGACTGTTTATCTACAACTGCATTTGCACTTGGACTTGAATCGGGATTAAAATATATTGAACATTTACCGGATTACGAAGGCATCTTTGTTACAAAAGACAAAAAAGTATATGTTACACCAAACGTAAATCTAGTAATTACAAACAAGGATTATGAGATATATGACTTATAACTTGCAAAATACTATTTTTGTATGTTATACTTTTGATTTTATAGGAGGATGAGAAAATGGAAAGATGTTATAATTTTTCGGCAGGACCTAGTATGTTACCTCTAGCTGTTTTGCTAAAAGCACAAGAAGAATTTATCAATTATAATGGCTGTGGCATGTCTGTTGCAGAAATGAGCCATCGTTCAAAAACTTATGAGCACATAATACACACGGCTGAGAGCGATCTTCGTGACCTTATGAATATTCCAGATAACTATACAGTGTTATTCTTACAAGGCGGTGCAAGTACTCAGTTTGCTATGGTGCCACTTAACCTTACTAAGCATAAACATGCCGATTACGTTAACACTGGTCAGTGGAGTAAAAAAGCTATCCAAGAAGCTCAAAAATATACTAATGTAAATGTAGTTGCCTCATCAGAAGATGCTATGTTTAATTATATCCCCAAACTTGAAAGCTCTATGTTTAACCCTGAAGCTGACTATGCATATCTAACAGTTAATAATACAATTTATGGGACACATATCCCAAATGATGCTATACCTGATACTAAGGATGTACCATTAGTTGCAGATATGAGTTCTAACATTTTAGGCGAAAAGTATGACATTACTAAATTTGGAATTGTATTTGCTGGGGCACAAAAAAACTTAGGTTCTGCAGGTGTGACTATAGTTATAATTCGCAATGATTTGTTAGATAATAATTTAGATTTTACTCCAACTATGCTTCAATATAGTGTGCATCAAAAAAATGACTCTATGTATAACACTCCTCCAACATATGCGATATATTTGACAGGCTTAGTATTTAAGTGGGCCAAAGAGCTAGGCGGCGTAGATGTATTAGAGCAAATAAATAAAGACAAAGCAAGTATATTATATGATTTCTTAGATAAAAGTTCTTTATTTACAGGAACCGTAAATAAAAATGACCGTTCACTTATGAATATACCTTTTATATTACCAAACGATGAGTTAAACAAGAAATTTATCGAACAAGCAACTCAGCAAGGCTTTGTCAATCTTAAAGGACATAGAACTATAGGTGGTATGCGAGCTTCAATATATAACGCTATGCCTATAGAAGGTGTTAAGAAGTTAGTGGAGTTTATGCAAAAATTCGAGTCACAGGAGGCTAAATATGTTTGATGTTTTAACATTAAATGATATATCACAAAAAGGGTTAAATAAACTAAATAAACGAGACTTTACCATTAGTTCTACAACTGAAAATCCTGATGCTATATTGCTAAGAAGTGCATCTATGCATGACATGGCTCTAAACAAAAACTTACTTGCCATTTCTCGTGCTGGAGCAGGTACTAATAATATTCCAATCCAAAATTGTACTGATGCTGGTATTGTGGTTTTTAATACTCCAGGGGCAAATGCTAATGCCGTAAAAGAATTAGTCATAACTGCATTATTACTTTCTTCTAGAAAAGTAATAGACGGAATTGAGTGGGCCAAAACTTTAGAAGGTAATATACCAGAGCTTGTTGAAAAAGGCAAAAACCAATTTAGCGGCCCTGAACTATATGGTAAAACATTATCTGTAATAGGGCTAGGTGCTATAGGAGTTTTAGTAGCAAATGTAGCAACTTCTCTTGGACTTCGTGTAATAGGATATGACCCTTATCTATCTGTAATATCTGCATTGCATATTAAAACTAATGTCATTATTGCCGAAACCTTAGACGAAGCATTGAGCGAAAGTGATTATATTTCAATACATGTGCCATATAATCAAAAAACCAAGCACCTATTTAATGATGAAACATTTGCTAAAGTAAAACCAAACTGCAAACTTTTAAACTTCGCAAGAGCAGAGCTGGTGGATAATAATGCACTTAAAAATGCTATCGAACAGCACATTATCTCCACATATATTACAGATTTTCCAACCGAAGATATATTAAACTTTAAAAATGTGATAGCTATTCCTCACCTTGGTGCATCAACTCCTGAAAGCGAAGAAAATTGTGCTGAAATGGCAGCCACAGAATTGAGCCAGTTCTTAAAATACGGAATAATAAAGAATTCTGTAAATTTTCCTAGCTGTGATTCTGCCTATTCTGGTAAGACTCGTATAACTTTGATACACAAAAACATTCCTAAAATGGTGGGTTCTATAACTAATATTTTGGCTAACGAAGACATAAATATAGACAACATGGTGAATAAATCTAAGGGAGATATTGCATATACGATAGTCGATATCGACTCAAAAGACGCACACACTCTTATACCACAGTTAGAAAATATCTCTGGCATGATAAAAGTAAGATTAATTTAGAGGAGCGAGAAAAATGGCAACGGTAAAAAAATTCAAAGCAGTACGACCAAATCCAGCTTATGCTGATAAAGTTTCATCTTTACCTTATGATGTAATGAATGAGCAAGAAGCGAGAGCTATGGCAAAAGATAATGCTTACTCATATTTACATGTAGATAGAAGCGAAATAGATTTTCCAGAAGGCATAGACCCACATACCCAGCCAGTATACGAAAAAGCCGCTTCCAATTTACAGCAAATGTTATCACAAGGCGTAATGTTACAAGATTCTCAAGATTGTTTATATATCTATAAATTAAATTCTCAAATTGGATTAGTGTGCACAACAAGCATTGATGAGACATTAGATAATACCATAAAAAAGCATGAGCTTACACGCCCTGACAAAGAAGATGATAGAGTTAATCATATTGACTATTGCAACGCTAATACTAGCCCTATATTTTTGACATATAGAGCAAATACAAATATAGACACAATAATAAATGATTATATATCATCGACTGAGCCTATATATAATTTTACTTTAGATGATGATGTTACTCATACTGTTTGGAAGATAGATGACGATGATGTATGTAATATGATTATACAACAATTTGCTAATATACCAAATTTATATATTGCGGATGGGCATCATAGAAATGCTAGTGCTGTAAGAGTAGCACAAAAACGCCGTCTTGAACATCCAGATTATACTGGAGATGAGGAATTTAACTTCTATCTATCTGTATTATTTCCTGATAATCAATTAAATATTTTAGATTATAACAGAGTTGTAACAGATTTAAATGGATTAACGTCTAATGAGTTTCTTGCAACTCTTAAAGAAAAGTTTGACGTACAAGTGACTACGGGTAGCTATAAGCCACAACAACCCGCACAATACGGAATGTACCTTGACGGTGTTTGGCATATTTTAACGGCTAAGCCCGAGATAATCTCTGATGATTGTATTAAAGGACTTGATGTATCTATTCTCCAAGATAATATATTACAACCTCTACTAGGTATAGACGACCCACGTACTAGTACTCGGATAAATTTTGTAGGCGGAATACGTGGAGTTTTGGAACTAGAAAGATTAGTAGATACTGGTCATTATAAAGTTGCATTTAGTCTGTATCCTACTTCTATGGAACAGCTCTTAGCCGTTGCGGATACATCTAATGTAATGCCACCAAAATCTACTTGGTTTGAACCTAAATTAAGAAGTGGGCTGTTTTTGCACTTGCTTAGCTAAAATAATTAGAGGGTATATCTTTATACCCTCTTTAAGTTGTGGAATTTTTCAGTTTTTCTGCTTGGTCATGCGTTGTAAGAGTTGAGATAATCTCTTCTAAATCTCCATCTAAAACTTGCTCTAGTTTATGCAACGTAAGCCCTACCCTATGATCAGTTACTCTTCCTTGAGGAAAATTGTATGTTCTAATTCTCTCATTTCTATTTCCCGTGCCTACTTGAGATTTTTTCTCAGCTGCAATTTCAGCTTTTTGCTTACTAAGTTCCATTTCATATAACTTTGCACGCATTACCTTTAATGCTTTATCCTTATTCTTTAATTGGGATTTTTCATCTTGGCAAGATACTACTATACCCGTTGGTAAATGAGTTAATCTAACTGCTGAATCGGTTGTATTAACACTTTGTCCTCCGTTTCCTGATGAACGAAACACGTCTGTTTTAATATCATTCATATTAATCTCTACATCAACATCCTCCGCTTCTGGTAATACGGCTACCGTAACCGTAGAAGTATGGATGCGTCCGCTAGATTCTGTGTCTGGGACACGCTGTACACGATGCACACCACTTTCATACTTTAGTCTAGAATATGCTCCCTCTCCTTTTAACATAAATATAGCTTCTTTAAATCCGCCAATGCCATTTTCATTAATATCCATAAGCTCGCTTTTCCACTTAGATCTCTCTGCAAATCTATTATACATTCTATATAAATCAGCTGCAAACAATGCCGCCTCATCTCCACCAGCACCTCCACGGATCTCTACTATAACGTTTTTGTCATCGTTAGGATCTTTAGGCAATAATAAAATTTTCAACTCTTCTTCTAGTGGTTCAATTCTCTTTTTATTTTCGCTAAGCTCATCTTTTACCAATGCCTCAAAATCTGCATCAAGCTTATCATCAAGCATTACTAGAGCTTCCTCAATAGCATTTTTCACTCCCTTATACTCCTTATATTTATCAACAATAGGTGAGAGCATACTCATCTCTTTCATCAGACTACGCCAAGTCGTCTGATCAGCAATAACGCTTGGTTCATTTACTTTTTCACTTATTTCCTCAAATTTAGTAATCAATTCATCTAATTGGTCAAACATACTACTCTCCTTTTCTTGCAAATACGACTCTATCTTTTTTATTATAATCTAGAATTAATCTAATTTCTAGGTAACCTGCCGATTTTAAAATATCTATTACATCTTGACCTTGATTATATCCAATTTCAAGTGCTATAAATCCGCCTTTTTTCAAAAAATCATATCCTGTTGTTGCTATATTTCTATAAAAACTTAACCCATCCGCATTATCGGATAACGCAATATGCGGTTCTCTATATACTTCTAATTCAAGAGTATTATATTCATCTTTAGGAATATACGGAGGATTTGATACTATAAAATCTACTGCAATATGTGGCATATTCCTTAAAATATCACTTTTTATAAAATTTATTTCACAATTATGCTTAGTTGCATTAAACTTTGCCACCGCTATAGCATCGGATGATATGTCACAACTTGTCATAGCCAATCCTTTAATAAATCTAACTAAAGATATAGATATACATCCGGAGCCGACTCCGATTTCAATTCCTGTACGTAATGTGTGTTGCTTAGAAAACTCAATAATATTTTCTACTAAAATTTCCGTATCTTGTCGTGGAATTAAAACTCTATTATCTACAAAAAATTCTAACCCCATAAACTCTTGGCTATTTGTAATATATTGCAAAGGCTCATGACATTTGCGCCTGTTTATTAAAGAGAGATAGTCTAAATATATCTGCTCATCTATATCTTTTTCTCCATTTAAAATAATATAATTTCTATCGCAGTTTAATTTATGCATAAGTAATAAGCGTGCATCTATTATAGCATCTAAAACATTTGCCTCTTGTAAGATTTTAATTCCTATATTTATCGTCTTACTAATTGTCATCTAAACTTCTTCTTCCTTTTCTAAAACTGCGTTTAAGGCTAATATAGCTACCTCAATTTGCCCCTCATCAGGCTCTAACGTAGTAAATTCTTTTTGTAACCATAATCCTGGTTTACTCACAAAACTTGCTAGACTATTATCTGGATTTTTTCTAGCCCATCTTATAAACTCATAGCTAATTCCAGAGATTACAGGTACCATAATAATCCTAATAACTGTTCTTAACCAAATATTAGTAGTTGTAAAAACACTAAACACTAAAATACTAACTACCATAACTATAAATAAAAAGCTTGTTCCGCAAGATTTGTGTAATCTAGTTGAAGTTTGTACATTTTCTATAGTAAGAGGTAACTCGGACTCTAAGCAATTGATAGCTTTATGCTCAGCCCCATGGTACATAAATGTGCGTTTAATATCTTTCATGTTGGATATAAGCTTCATATATATCAAAAAAATTGTTATTCTAAATACGCCTTCAATTAAATTAAGCACAAAGGAGCTTGAGATAAAATATCTAAACAGTTGGCTCAACCACATAGGAAGCACCATAAAAATTGTAATAGATAATGCAAAAGATATCATCATTGTAATTACTAAAAATATTTTTTCTGTTTTATCTCCTAATTTATCTCTTAACCATAATTCAAATTTACTAGGGTCCTCGTCTTCATCTTCTCCTAAAATTTCTGCTGAATAACTAAGTGTTTTTGTACCTACTACTAATGATTCTACAAAAACAACTACTCCACGAATAATAGGAAGTCTAAAAAATTTACTTTTATCTAAGAAGCTGCTACTTTTTTTAACATCAACGTCAGTAGAATTATCCGGCTTTCTAACAGCAACAGAATAGTAATTTTTACTCTTCATCATAACGCCTTCTATAACAGCTTGTCCACCAATATCCACTCTCAAGTTTTTCACTCCTCCTATTTAAAACTTATCTCTGTTAAGTTAACAGGTCCAAAATTTATAGTAATCTACTAAGTATTTTATATTAAAAAAAATAAGATTGGCTCAAAAAAAGGTTGAGATATCCTCAACCCTACACATTATATCGTTTGTTAAACTTATCAATTCTACCTTTAGCTTGTGCCGAACGTTGCTTACCAGTGTAAAAAGGATGGCATTGTGAGCATACTTCCACACGGATATTTTCTTTTGTAGAACGAGTTTTAAAACTATGACCGCAATTGCAAGTTATAGTAAGTTCTTCATATTTTGGTTGAATTTCTGCATTCATTTGTATTCACCTCTTTCAGATATTTCCGTATAAATCGAACAAATCGTATTATAACATGTACGGAAACAATATGCAAGTCTTATATTTATATTATATCCTATTTATCTGTTTTATACACTCCATGTTAGTCTTATAACGAATAAATATTTTAATTAAATTCTCTGTAACTTCAGAAGCGTTTCCACGACTTAATTCTTTTCTAATTTGGTATCCAGCACTCATCTCATCTTTTGATAACAATAAATCATCTCGCCTAGTACCTGATTTATATATATCAATTGCAGGAAAAATTCTTTTTTCAGATAAAGCTCGGTCTAAGACTAGTTCCATGTTACCAGTTCCTTTAAACTCTTCAAAAATAACATCATCCATTTTTGAGCCTGTATCCACTAATGCAGTACCTAAAATAGTTAAGCTGCCGCCATGTTCAATCTTTCGTGCAGCTCCAAAAAATTTTTTTGGCATATAAAGAGCTGCAGGGTCTAATCCACCTGAGAGAGTTCTTCCGCTAGGCGTTGTGGTTAAATTATATGCCCTTGTCATTCTTGTTATACTATCTAGTAAAATAACCAAATCTTTGCCGTGCTCTACCATACGCTTAGCACGCTCTAGCACCATTTCTACAACCTGCCTATGGTGCTCTGGTGGTTCGTCAAACGTCGAAGCGATAACTTGTACATCTGTGCCTGTTATGCTCCTTCTAATATCTGTTACTTCTTCTGGACGTTCATCAATTAGTAATACAATCAAAGATATGTCCGAATGATTGTGAGTTATAGCATTTGCAATCTGTTTTAACAAAATAGTTTTGCCCACCTTTGGCGGTGCAACAATTAAGCCACGTTGTCCTTTACCTATTGGTGCAATTAAGTCAATAATTCTAGTTGATAATATCTTTTCGCCTTTTTCTAAAGTCAATCTTTCAGTTGGAAAAACAGGAACTAAATTTTCAAAATTAGGCCTGCTCTTTGCTTTTTCAGGATCTTCAAAATTTACAGTACGGACAAAAAGCAGTGCCCCAGCTTTTTCTCCTTCTTTAGGATTTCTCATATCTCCTTCAACCCAGTCCCCAGTTTTTAAATTAAATCTTCTAATTTGCGAATTAGAAACATATATATCGTTTTCACCTCGCATAAAATTTTTTGCTCGCAAAAAGCCATACCCATCTGCCATAATTTCTAAAATCCCTGCACCAGTTTTTCTGCCATTTTGTGATACCTCTTGAGGTATTGACGGTATTGGTGTTTCGGTTAAAATTTCAATGAGTTCGCTTTTTTTTAATTTGCTAATATTTTTTATATCTCTTTGCTTAGCAAGAGCTCGCAATTCCTCAAGCTTCATCTCTTTTATCTCCATAATAAAATCCCCTTCGCATCTACCTATTTACAGTTGATAAAGCAATTACGCCGGTGCGAGCACTTTCTATGATGCCATAAGGACGTATGATGTTAATAAAATCATCTACAACTTCTTTTGTACCACAAACTTGGAACATAATTTCACTACCATTTACATCTATAACGCTTACATAGTAAGATTTACTAATATCTTTTATCTTTTTATTTAATTCAGCAGATGATTTAACTTTTATAAGAGCTAAATCACGTGTTACATCAATTTCAGGCTCCAAAACTTCAACTTCGGTTATGTCTACTAGTTTTTCAAGTTGCCTCTTAATTTGCAACAGAGACCTCTCATCTTCTGTCACACAAATAGTAAGTCTAGAAATGGTCGACTCATGCGTTTCTTCCACTGCAAGGCTATCAAGATTAAAGCCTCGTCTAGTAAAAAGACTCGACACTCTTGCAATTACCCCAGAATTATTGTGCGTTTTAACTGATAATATCATCTTTTTCATATAGCAATCCTCACTTTTTTTATAATAGTATATTATGCACAATTTTTTTGATAAAGTCAATTATTTTTGATATATTTAGTTAAGATAATTTTTTTTTAAATTAAGCTTATTTTAGCGTTGATACCTACATATAATTTTAGTACATCTACTTTCCATAGGAAGGGGGTGAATAAATGGGGTATAGAGATGAATGGTTTAAGCATAATAAACCAGATTCTAAAGGCAAATATAAATGTGTCAATTGCAAAAAGAAGTTTGAAAAACGTGACATAGACATTGACCATAAGATACCAAAAAGAAAAGGCGGCACCGACCAGTTGTGGAACTTACAGGCTATGTGCAAGTGGTGTAATCGCAGTAAAGGTGCAAATCAAAGCTTATCAGATACGACTAGTAGCGTAATTGGTGCCACATTAAATGGCGATTTAGGCAAACTAGTAAAAGACGTAACTAAACAAAAAACAAAAGATGCACTAGGCATAAAATATAAAAGAAAATAATAAAATAATTAAGATACATATATTAGCTAAAAAAGACAAATTATAATACTAACTCTTTTTCAACCTAACCCTGTATAAAGAGTATATTACAAAATTAATAATAAAAGGAGAATTTAAATGGCAAATACTATTATATCACCATCAAAATACATTCAAGGAAGAGGCGAATTATCAAACCTTGGTTCATACGCTAAAAAATATGGCAAAAAACCGTTAGTCATAATTAGTAAGTCTGGAAAAGGACGTTTTGAAAATATCATCTCAACTTCTTTAGAAGATAATGCTGTAACACCAGTGTACGCTATATTTAATGGTGAAATAACATTCGATGAAATTAGTCGTCTAGAAGATATATATTCTGAAAACGATTGTGACTTTGTTATAGGTGTGGGTGGTGGAAAGATTATGGATACCGCAAAAGTAGTATCACTAAATACAAAATCTGCTGTAATAATTATTCCAACCATCGCTTCTACAAATGCACCTTGTAGTGCATTAAGTATAATTTATACAGCAGAAGGGATTATACAAAAAGTAATATTTTGTTTACAAAATCCTAATATAGTTTTAGTGGATACACAAATTATTGTTGAAGCTCCTATTAGATTATTTGTTGCTGGCATGGGCGATGCTCTTTCTGCATATTTTGAGTCAAGAGCTTGTATCGCTAGTGGTTCTAACAACTTTGCAAGAGGCAAGGCTACTCGTGCAGTGCAAAGCTTAAGCAAAACTTGCCATGAAATATTGATGCAAGATGGCTACAATGCCAAGGTTGCTGTTGAACAAAAAGTATGCACACAAGCTGTTGAAAATGTAATAGAAGCTAATACGTATTTATCTGGAGTAGGGTTTGAAAGTGGGGGATTGGCAGCGGCCCATGCCGTTCATGACGGGCTTAATAAACTAGCAGAATGCCATGATTTTTATCATGGTGAAAAAGTTGCTTTTGGGGTTATCGTTCAATTAGTACTAGAAAATGCACCTGAACTTAATGAAGTTATTGCTTTTTGTAAATCAGTTGGGCTACCTACGACTTTAAAAGAACTAGGTATTGAAAAAATTAACCACGACGACATTAAAAAAGTTGCAGAAATTGCAACTCATCCAAAACAAACTATACACAGCTTACCGTTTAAGGTAACTGCCGCAGATGTTTATGCTGCTATATTAGTTGCAGACTCCTTATCTAGTAATTAAAATAAACATGGCCACCAATTAACTGGTGGTCATGTTTGGTTACTTCTCATAAAAGATACGGTAATCTCTTTTAATAAACGAGTATTTTTGTTGCTATTTTTTTGACATGTTACTCAATGTTTCTAAAACTTTCTTTTCTACTATTCTAATATTTTCTTCCATTAATATCTCTATACCTTGTTCATATCTTGATATTGGGTATATATGAAATTTTCCTTCTCGTATATTTTGTACTATTTCATCACTTAATACTAAGTCCACTTGATTTTGATAAGGTATAACTACACCTTGTTCATTAGTTAATCCTTTAGCCTTGCAAGCCTTAAAAAATCCCTCAATTTTTTCACTAAGACCTCCCACAGGTTGAATATCTCCATGCTGATTAATAGAGCCTGTTATAGCCAAATTCTGTTTAATTGGGATACCACTCAGGCTTGATATTACTGCATAAAGTTCTGCACTAGATGCGCTGTCGCCATCTATGCCACTATAGCTTTGTTCCATACATATTTTACAACTTAAATTCGGCTCTATATTTCTCGCAAAACGTCCTCCTATAAATCCTTCTATAACTTCTACACCTTTTGAATGTGTGGAACCGCTTAACCCGGCTAATTTTTCAACGTTTATTACTCCTTTTTTGCCTTTATACGTTGTTGCAGTAATTTTAATCGGTTGACCAATAGTCTCATCTCCTATTCCATACACACAAAGTCCGTTTATTTGCCCAATTTTGCTACCCTTTACATTTATTAATATTCTATCTAACCTATAATTATCTTTCATTTCGTTATCTATTTTATTAGTTAATGTCTTTTTAAATCGGATTGCATTGTCTATATCATTTGCAGTAATATATTTATTCGCAATAGTATTTGCCTCTCTTATCATATTATAAATAGGCTCAATATTTAAACTTACCTTATCCATTCTTACTTGAGTTTTTCTAATTGCACTAAGCAAGCCCCCACACGTTACAGGTTTTAGATTTTCTTTTATACATTGTTGCTTAATCTTATACCCTATTTGCTCTACAATTCTTTTTGTATAATTTACTTCTTCTAGCAATTCTATCTTATAACCAAAATACTTGTTAAATCCATCTTCATAACTATTTAATAAGTTATAATATTCTGCATCCCCAATAATAATAATCTTTAGATCCATGTCTACCTCTTCAGGTTCAATTAATTTTACTCTATTAACAGACCCTGTGCTTGGATTTTGAATTTTAATAGCCCCTTCTATTAAAGTTTGTCTTATGGCTTGGTATGCACCTACTTGTTCTATAATGTCTATAGCTCTTAAGATTAGGTACCCTCCTCTTGCTCTATGAAATTCACCCGCTCTTATTTCACAAATATCTGTTTCCCCTTCAGGCGACATTAATATTTGCCCAACAAGATCACTATAACTCACATTTCGTGTATCTATTATTGGTGCACCTAGTGTATTTTGATTATCTACTAATAAGTTTACACTGTAGTTTTTTAAAATATCATCTACTTTTTTAGTTGACATCTTTAATATAAGTTCAAGTTCTGTATTATCTGTTGGTTGTTCTATAAATAGGTCATAATACTTTACTATATCTTCTAGTATATCATCAAAATAGTCTAAAAACTCTGGGTAATGCCTATACTTAATTTTTAATTTATTAAGTACTAATGAAACTTGTGTACTAAATTTTTCTTCTAGAATATTTTGCAACTGAATAGCAGCCTTATCTTCTACTTGCTTTATTTGGTTTACCACTTCTTCCGCAAGAATTGTAACTGATTTGATATTATTTGTTAATATTTCCTCTCCAACTCCCTCAAGTGGCGAGAATGCTAAGCCTTCTTCTACTATGCTAACTTCAAATCCTAATTTATTAGCCTTTGATTGTAGTTCATCTAATAGAAACAATTTGTTTAATTCTAAATCTTTTTCTAGTTGCTCTTTTTCTAAGCTGATGTCATTATCTTGTAATTTATCTACTAAAAAATACTTTATAAAGTAAACAAATTCCTTCATATCTTCTTCTAACGTAGCCCCGTCTCCTGCATCTAAATATATTACCCTAGGAGAATTTGGGTTATCAAAATTATAAATATAACATATATCATCAGGTACAACTTGCTTAATTGCACGCCGTTGTATTAACTTTTTTATATCTGCCAATACATTTTCTGTAGCGTTTGTTGCAATATAAATATTATAACTTGAATGATTTAGGTTTAGTGCAAATTTTAAAGCATCTACAGCCTCATCTTGCCCTAACATTTTATCCTCACCTACTATTTGTTCGGTGGTTTCAAACGAAAAGTCCGAAGGTTCATAGGAATTTCGTAATTGTTGCCAAGAAATCTCTTTTTTCATGTTTTTCCTCCCCTCTTATACATCATATGAGAGAAGTTTTATTATATTTACAGTTTTCACACTTTTTCTTAAAAACTATGACATTTATGAAAAAGGTACACAAAAAACTGCATATACAATATATGCAGTTTTTTGTTATCATTTTGTTTTAAACTTTGTTGTTAATTTATACATCTGTTCTGATCTTGCTGCTAATTCTTGGCTAACTGCCGCACTCTCTTCACTAGTCGCAAGATTCATATCCACAACCTCTATTATTGCTCTCATATCATTACTCATACTTGTTATGGCTTTTACCTCTACTGTAGATATATCAGATAATTTCTTTACTAAATCTACAATTTGTTCTGAACAATTAGATACCTTACCAAAGGCTTGGTTAGTATCTTTTGCCAATTCTTCACTTTCATGAATATTATTTACTGTATTCTCTATTAGTTTAGCAGTATCTTGTGCTGCTTGAGCAGATTTTTGTGCTAAGCTCCTAACTTCTTCTGCAACAACGGAAAATCCTTTTCCTTTTTCGCCGGCTCTTGCTGCTTCTATTGCTGCATTAAGTGCTAATATATTAGTTTGAAATGCTATATCATTAATAGTTTTAATTATTTCCATAATATCTTTTGAATCTGCAGATATTTTGTCAATAGCTTTTAACATGTTTTCCATACTAGTATAACTGTTTTCAATAATCAAATTAGATTGAGTTCCTAATTTTGTAGCACTGCTTGAAAAGCTATCTGCTTCTTTAATATATTCTGATAGGTCATTTAAAGACTCTGATAAATGATTGATACTAACGTTTTGGTCTTCTGCACCCATCGCTAAGGCTTGTGCCCCTTGAGAGATATCATCAGAACCTTTCGTTAACTGTTGGCTCGCATCATTTATTTCTATAATCAATTTGCTAATACGTTCTTTAAATGATTCAATAGCAGTAATTATTTCTTTAAAATCTCCTAAAAATACTGTATTTGTAGTTTTAGAAAAATCTCCTGTCGCAAATTGTTCCATCATTTCTCTTAGAGTATTAACATATTTGGCTAGCTCACCTATAGAAAAATTATATCCATCTCTAATTGCTATGATCTCAGAAAATTTTGATTTCATCTCAACTTTTGTATTTAAATTACCTATTGATAATTCTTTTATACCTTTTTCTATTTCTAATAAGTTTGTCAAAACATCTACTCTTACTGCTCTAAAATAAGTTATAACTACACCTGCAAGTACTAGTAAACTTACTGTAACTGTAGTTAAACCAACTACTCTAATAACTTCACAGTTTTTTTGGGCTACTTCTATAGCAACTAGAGCTTCTTCTTCTGCTAAACGCAAGTAAGATATTAGTTTTTCTATATTTGGACCCGTTATATTTTGATAAATTTGTATAGCTTCGCTTTGGCTCCTAGTTAAAGCATCTAGAATATCACCTGCAGAGTTATGAATTGCATTATGATAGGTTTCAATATTTTTAACTAAATTTTGTGCCATGGTTTCATTGCTAGTGTTGCCATACATATATGTACCTAATCCACAAGCCGTGGGGTCTAGTGCACCATTAAATGTAGCTCCTGTGAGTACAGTTTCTTGTAAACCCATAGCCCATGTTAAATGTGCTATTTCAATCTCTTGTAATCGGGCTACATTTAAACTTTCGGCTATTAAAGTTTCTTGTGACCGAGCAATGGCAGTAAATGAAATTTGCACGGCCAAAAATAACGTTACTGCACATACAATAGTTACTAGAGTTGTAATAAAAATTCGCTTTTTAAGACTACTACTTTTCATGAATTCTCCTCCTAAATATTATGGTCTTATTAAGTTAACAGATCCAATATTATCATTATTCTAGTACTATTATAATATATTGTGATACAAATGTAAATATTATTTATTTCCATATAATTATATATTTATTAAGTTTATAACCTTTTAATACAATCTTCAGATTGTTTTGAGTACAAGCTGTAATATTATAAAACATCACATCTACCTTATACCCCTTTTGTTCTAAATGATGTTTTAACACGTCCCATCCTTTTACTATTGTAAGGTAATTTCCATTACGTAAATGTTGTACTTTATGCGGGAATAATAAAACTTTAATAGATTTAATGCCTATTTCTAATTTATTATCAACTTCTATTAACGGAAATATAAAATATAGTACTATAAATGGAATTATCTTCTTCATAAATTATCCTCGCAAATTTTATTTTTACTATCATATAAATGGGACAACTATCATAAACTATTTATATATTTTCTAAACGAGGTGCAGTATGAGACAAAATAAAAAAAGTAATTATATTAATTACGAAGCAATTTACCAGTTTTTAACCGTTGTTTGCATAGGATACTTTATGTTGCTGTTCATAGACTTTTTTTTACTATTTAGTAATGCTGTTTCCGTATCCCTTTTCTTTTTAAGTATAATCTCTTTAAGCATCTACTTTATATTAAAACATAATATATGCCTAGTCATTTCTTTTTTAAGCTCACTTAGTTGTATTCTTATTACATATTATATATCATATTTTTAATTCAAAAGAGGGGCATCCCCCTCTTTTTTTATTCTTCATTGATGCTATTGCTTAGCTCCGTCCAATCACATGTAGCTTTGTTTACCTTATATTTATTGTCTACTAACATGTAGTCCTCGTCTAAGTTTTCTACAGGAATATTTTTAGCTTTAAAATATTCTATAATTTTTGTTTGGTTCATTCCTTTGTTTTCCATATTCATCGCTCCTTTCTAATTCAAAGTATCTACACTTTTTTAACTTATTATTCAAAAGGAGGTATCTAATTTTCTAAATATAGCCGGTAATGATATTTCAAAATCAACGGGTATTTTTACGATTTGTTGCGGGTGTGGTGCAGAGTCTATATATTCACCATCTTTATCTGTCATATAGTTTATTTTAAACTCTATGTTATCCCCTAAAGGCGTTAAAACTTCTAACGTATCCCCTACAGAAAACTTTCGTCGTTGCTCTATAGTAGCAGTATTTGTTTCCTTATCAAAGTCTAATAAAATCCCACTAAATTCATAATTTCTAACGTATGAATTATGTGTATAAGTTTGGTCTGTTACAGTTGTTTTATTAAAATAGAAGCCTGTTGTAAATTCTCTATGACTAGCTTTTCCTACTTCTTCTAAAAAATAGCTTTTCTTTTGCAAATATTCATCTGGTGATACTAAATATGCATCAATAGCTTGTCTATACGCCTTTACTACAGTGGCAACATATAGAGGAGTTTTCATTCTACCTTCTATTTTAAAACTTGTTACCCCAGCTTCTATCAAGTCTGGTATATATTCTATCATGCATAAATCTCGTGAATTATATATATATGTTCCAGTTTCATCTTCTACTATAGGCATATATTCGTTTGGCCTTTTTTCTTCAACCACACTGTATTTCCATCTGCACGGTTGTGCACACTCTCCTCTATTAGCGTCTCTGCCAGTTAGGTAATTGCTCATAAGGCATCTCCCAGAATATGCCATGCACATGGCTCCGTGTACAAATGCCTCAATAGGCACATCTATATTATCATGCATTTGGCGTATCTGTGCTAAAGATAATTCTCTTGCTACTACAATCCTTTTTGCCCCTTGGTCTGTCCAAAATTTTGCACTATAGTAATTTGTGGTATTCGCTTGGGTAGAAATATGAATTTCAAGTTCTGGTACAATTTTTCTTGCCAAGCTAAATACGCCTGCATCAGCAACAATTATTCCATCTACTTCTAAATCACGTAAAGATTTAAAATATTCTTCCATATGTTCAAAGTCCTGATTATGTGCAAAAATATTTGCTGTTATATATACTTTTACATTTCTATCATGTGCAAATTTTATCCCGTCTGCCATCTCTTTTGGAGTAAAATTTTTCGCCTTTGCACGCAGTCCATAGGCCGTACCACCCATATATACAGCGTCCGCACCGTAAAGCACAGCTGTCTGCAGTGTTTCTAGAGAGCCTGCCGGTGCCAATAATTCCAATTTTTTCATATTTGCTCCTTTTTAAAACTTATAGACACTCCATCACCTATAGGCACAATAGACGTATTTAGCATGTCATCATGCGTTATGTTCCATAAAAATTCTCTTAATCTCTTATGTGTTGTCCTCTGTCTTCGTTCCACATGATAACGTGACTTTGCTACAGCTCCTTTATGCAAAACATTGTCTGCTATCAACACCCCACCTTTGTTTAATACTCTTAGGCAGTCTGGTAACAAGTTAATGTATTGCCCCTTAGCACAGTCCATAAAAACCACATCATACATTACGTCGTCTAAAGTTTGTAATATGTTTATTGCATCACCTTCTAAAATAGATATTTTATCTTCTAAACCTTCCTTTTTTATATTTGCCATAGCTTGATTAATGCATTCTGAGTTTCTTTCTATTGTAGTTATATGAGCATCTATTACTTTGCTCATATATATTGAAGAATATCCTACATTTGTACCTATTTCTAATATTTTTTGTGGTTTTATTATAGATAATAATACATTTATAAAGCCCGATACTTCAGGCTTTATAATAGGCCAATTGGCCTCTTTTTGATATATAGCAGATTCTATGTCATTAAGAACTCCTGTAGTTTCTGGTCTTAATGCTCGTAGATATTGTACTATATAATCATAATTTACTTCACTCATACAAATCCTTTCATACTAACTTTCCCAATATATCTCTATTTTATCTCCATTAACTAATTGATCCATAAAACTTGCCGTACGCCCATTTAATTTCATAATTAGATTACCTTTTTTTGCATTTAGGTCAAAATTTATATAGTCAAATATGCTAGGAAATAAAAATTCAGTTCTATCTGTTAAAGTTACAGGGTCTCCATTTACAGTAACTTCTATGTGATAGGTAGGTTTTTTATAAATTGGCTTAACCTCATCTTCTAAGATTGTGTCATCTGTTTTATAAGCGTCTTCATCGTCTTGCATGTTATAATCTTCGTATATTCTCTGCTCATAGTCATCTAATACACTTATCATATCACCGTCTTTTAATATATATCCTAGTTTCATTTCTTCTTCGTTTACCAAAAATTGACTATTAGTTGTTCCTGTAAATACATTTACTAATTCTTCTATATTATCTACACCGATCTTTCTAATATCATCTTTTTGCTCTATTTGATAATTATACGATAAAATATCGCCATTTTTTAAAAATATCGGTAAGTCTATCTTCGTATCTTCTATAAAAACACTTATTTTAGTGTCTATTAAATCTTCTATCGTTACTATAGCATTTTCTCCATCTATAGCCTTTTTAATGTGTATCTTATCTCCTGTTTTAATCTTGTGCTCCAGATTTACTGGTTGCCCATTTAAGGTAATCATTCCTATTTCGCCGCCACTGCCTTTTATAATGGTACGTTTTCCATTCACCTTAAATATTAGACTCTTGCCTTTATTCGGAAATAACATATTATGTTTAAAGCCTTTTTCAAGTATAGCGTCCATCACGATTGTTTTTTTTGTGTCTAAAAGTTCTACTTGTTCATCATTAACTTCAACTCGTATTACTTGTTCTGCCTTATGCTCCGCACCCACTAAGCAAATTCCGTATGGTGTAATAATTTGCGGGCCTGTTACATCTTTATTTTCATCCACAACACCTTCTACTTGTTCTCCAGTTCTAAGAGTTACACGTATTTTATCCACTCCTGAATTTGCAGATATTTTATCACATAATCCCACTACTTGAGAACCTCCGCCCACGCAAAAAATAGCTTTTGGAATATCATCACCATTTAATTCTATAATCTTATCTGATATTAACGCTGCTAAATTTTCTACAACTGGTTCAATAACCTTTAGTATTTCATCTTTTTTCACCTTACAGCTTGTGCCAATGATATCTTGAAATTGTATTAAGTTTTTGATTCCTATCTCTCGTTTCATTCTATCTGCTGTATTAAAATCTACTAAATATTTTTGCATAATAACTTCAGTTATCTCATCTCCAGCTACAGGTATCATCCCATAGCTTACCACTGCACCATCTTTTGTAATTGCTATATCTGACGTGCCTGCACCCACGTCTACTAAAGCTAAATTTAGCATACGTATATTTTGCGGTATAATAGCTGTTATTGCCGCAATCGGTTCTAACGTAAGATGTCTTACATTAAGGTGCACTCTTTTAGTTACTTCATATAGGCTTTCCACAACTGCCTTAGGTAAAAATGTAGCTAATAATTTTACATCAACTTTTTTACCTTTGTGCCCTTCTAGATGACTAATTTCATATCCTTCTAATTTATAATGCATAACAGAATACCCGACGCAATAATAGTTAGCTACGCTATTATTATCATCTTCTTCTAATTCTTTCTGTGCTAGTTCCAGTGCTTGCATTTCAAGTGTTTCTACGTGCATTCTTGTATGCAAAATCGGTTCATTGTACTCTCTGCCTACTTCTATAATTTTCGTGTTTAAAATACGCCCAGCAGCTGCTATAGAAACATTTGTTAAAGTTTGCCCCACTTCTTTTTCTAATATTTCCTTTACATACCTTACAGTACGTGCAACTTTTTCTATATCATGTACTTGCCCATCCATCATTGCACGTTCCTCATGTTCTTTTGAAACACTTTTTATTACTATAAATTTATCTTCTTCTTTATATCCAACAACACCAATAATAGTTCTAGTTCCTATATCTAATCCGAATATCAAATCCTTATTAATTTTAATCACTCTTTTCTATTATGCACATAACAATCTAATATGATGTATACTCAAATTTAATCCAAGTGCTAAAAATTGACCTTAGACAATTGTCTATGGTCACTATTTTGCAAATTCTATTGCTCTTGTCTCTCTTATTATATTTACCTTTATCTGTCCTGGATATTCTAAATCTTTTTCTATTTTCTTAGTTACATTTCTAGCTAATAATGGTAATTTATCATCATTTATCTCTTCTGGTATAACCATTATTCTAATTTCACGTCCAGCTTGTATGGCAAAAGATTTATCCACCCCATCAAAAGAAGTTGCTATCTCTTCTAGTTGTTGCAATCGTTTAATGTAAGTTTCTAATGTTTCTCTTCTTGCCCCTGGTCTTGCAGCCGATATTGTATCTGCTGCTTGAACAATAATAGATATAGCATTATCCGCATCAATATCGCCATGGTGAGATTCTACCGCATTTATTACTACTTTTCCTTCACCATATTTTCTACACAAGTCAGATCCAATCGAAATATGCGAGCCTTCCATTTCATAATCCACTGCCTTGCCTATATCATGTAGCAGACCTGCTCTTTTTGCTAAGCGTATATCTAATCCCAGCTCGGCTGCAATTAAACCACACAAATTTGATACTTCAATAGAATGGCGTAAAACATTTTGCCCATAACTTGTTCTAAACTTCATTTTACCTAATAACCTAATTAACTCAGGATGCAAGCCGTGCACACCTGTTTCAAAAGTCGCAGCCTCTCCCTCTTCACGTATCATAACTTCTATTTCTTTTCTTGCCTTTTCAACCATCTCTTCAATACGTGCTGGGTGAATACGCCCATCTACTATTAATTTTTCTAACGCAATTCTTGCAATCTCTCTACGTATCGGGTCAAACCCTGAAAGAATAACCGCTTCTGGAGTATCGTCAATTATTAAGTCTACGCCTGTTAAAGTTTCAATAGTACGAATATTTCTACCCTCTCGCCCTATTATACGGCCTTTCATCTCATCGCTTGGCAAATTTACAACCGATATCGTCGAATCTACTACATGATCTGCTGCACACTTTTGTATGGCCAGTGTTAAGATTTCTGTAGCCTTTTTATTCGCCTCAAGCTTTGTCTTTGTTTCAATTTCCTTTATAAGGACAGACGACTCAAGATGTATCTCTTCTTCTAGCGAACTTAGTAATACTTCCTTTGCCTGATCTGCCGTAATCCCCGCAATTTTTTCCAGCTCTTTTCCTTTTTGTTCTTCCAATTCTTCAACTTTTACCTTAGTCTTTTCTATCTTTTCTAACTTATTTTGGAGTTGTCCTTCTTTCTGTTCTAGCTGATTTGATCTCTTATCTAAAGTTTCTTCTTTAACAAGAAGTCTTTTTTCTAATTGAGCTAGTTCACTTCTTCTTTCTTTGACTTCATTTTCTGTTTCATTTTTTAACTTAATATTTTCTTCTTTTGCTGTTATAAGCATTTCCCTTTTTTCTGATTCACCTGTTTTTAGCGCGTCTTCTATAATTAATTTTGCCTTATCTTGTGCTGATTGTAGCGTAACATCTATAATTCCCAGTTGTTTTTCCACAACGCTTTTTCTATAAAAAATCCCACCAAAACTTCCTAAAAATATACAAATTATTCCTACTAAAACCATTACCCACATTGGTATTATGACTTCCACCTCTCTTCTTGTAAAATATATCAAAAGTAAACATATTAATTGTATAACTTTTCAAAAACAATGTCAACCCTTAGACATAGTGTCACCATAATTTCATATAATTTTGTCTATATAATCTTTTGTTATTTACCCTTAATCCTAAGCTATTTTTATGAAAACACTTATCTTCTATTGCCAAACTCTGTAAAAGACATTATAATAAAGATATTATTATAATGAAAGTGATGTGATACAATGATTTCAAAATTGGCAATGCAGATAGCACCTTCATCAACTTTAGCTATTACTGCAAAAGCAAAAGAGTTAAAAGACAGTGGTATAGATGTAGTAGGCTTTGGTGCTGGTGAACCTGATTTTAATACACCTGATTATATTAATGAAGCTGCTATAAAAGCAATTAACGACGGGTTCACAAAGTATACTCCTGCTGCTGGTATAATGAGTCTACGCCAAGCCGTAGCAGATAAATTTGAACAAGAAAACAGCGTAAAGTATAGTGCAACTCAAGTTGTTGTAAGTAATGGTGCAAAGCATTCGTTAGTAAATGCATTTATGGCTGTTTTAGATGCTGGCAGCGAAGTGATATTGCCTGCTCCGTTTTGGCTTAGCTATCCTGAAATGGTTAAAATGGCAACTGGTGTCCCTGTTATTGTTCACACTCAACCGGAAAATCGTTTTAAATTAACTCCAGAAGAGTTTGAAAATGCCATTACTCCTAAAACTCGTGCCATAGTATTAAACTCACCTTCTAATCCAACCGGCGTAATATATACTCGGGATGAATTAAAAGCACTTGCTGATATTGCTGTTAAACATGATATTTGGATAATTTCAGATGAAATATATGAGTACTTAGTGTATGACGGTGCCGAACATGTATGTATAGCTAGCTTATCTGAAGAAATTTATAATCATACCATTACTATTAATGGATTGTCTAAAGGATTTGCTATGACAGGGTGGAGAATTGGATTTTTGGCAGCTCCTATAGAAGTTGCAAAAGCTGCTGCAAATATACAATCTCACGCTACTTCTAACCCTAATTCAATCGCTCAAAAGGCGGCAGAAGTTGCTCTTAGAGGGGATAGAGAATTTGTTAAGACTATGATGGTGAATTTTATAGAACGCCGAGCATACTTATATCAAAGTTTAACTGAAATAAATGGTTTTGACGTTGTAAAACCTGACGGTGCTTTTTACTGCTTTGTTGGAGTAAGTAGTCTTTACGGAAAGAGCTATAAGGGCACAAAAATAGATAGTGCTGCAACACTTGCAAAAATATTGTTAGAACAAGCGAATGTAGCTGTAATACCTTGTGCAGATTTTGGAACACCTGATTATATTAGATTATCCTATGCAATAAGTTTAGATAACATAAAAAAAGGTGTAGCAAGAATAAAAGAATTTGTAGATAGTTTAGAATAATTATGCAAAATACCTAGGAATTTAAAATCCCTAGGTATTTTGTTTTTATCTTGTTTTTATCTTAATGAAGTTTTCTTCTATTTATAGGAATCTTTAATTATAGATATTACGTCTTCAGTAGTTAATCTTTGTCTGTCAATTTCAAACAGCCCACCCATATCAGAAAACGCATGTTTAGCATATTCTGGGAATAATTCTTCCTTAATTCCATAATCACTCATTTTCATATCATACACATTACATTCTTTTTGTAAAGCAGTTAGTGCCTCTACTATATTTCCATCTTTATTTCCTAATGCTTTGGCAATCTCACTGGTACGCTCTGGACATACTTTATCAAAGAATTTAAAATACGCTAAAGATAACATAATCAACCCTGCACCATGAGGCAGTTCTGGGTGATATCCTGATAATGCATGTTCTATAGAATGCTCTGAAGTACAAGAAGATAAACTTTCCACAAAGCCTGCATACGTATTTGCAAGCGCAACATACCCTCTTGCCTCTTTATTATCAGGTTCTTTAACAGCAACTCCTAAATACTTTCCAATCAATCTAATTGATTCAAGAGCAAACATATCACTCATTGGATTTGCTATTTTTGCAACATATCCTTCTACAGAATGGAAAAGTGCATCAAACCCTTGATAAGCCGTCAAATCAGCTGGTATAGTAAGCATAAGATTTGGGTCTACAATAGATATTACAGGGAAAGTATGTTCAAAATCTCCATATCCTATTTTTTCTACTCCATTTGTTATAACCATCCAAGGGTCAGCTTCTGTACCTGTTCCTGCCGTAGTCGTTATGGCTACCATTGGTAACGGTTTAACCTTAATAGGATTTCCTTTGCCAGTTCCACCGCCAACATAATCCCAGAAATCTCCTTCGTTTGTACACATAATAGCTATAGCTTTAGCTGCATCAAGAGAAGACCCTCCGCCTAAACCTACTACAAAAGTACACTCGTTAGATTTTCCGATAGCAGCCGCTTCTCTAACAGATTCAATTGTTGGATTTGGTTGTATCTTATCATATACGATTGATTCATGTCCTGCTTTTGATAGTAACTGTTGTACTTTGCTTACATATCCTAGTTTTGTAGTTGAAGTTCCACCTGTTACAATTAATGCTTTACCTGCTGGTAATTCCACTTTTCTAAGTTTATCAAGAGAATTCTCTCCGAAGAAAATTTTGGTTGGTACATAATAACTAAAGTTCATTATACTTCCTCCTAAAAGTTTTGCTTAATTTAACGGTTTTAGTATAGCATATTAAAACGTTTTGTCAACTAGTAATAATGCTTTTTATGTCACTGTAATTAAATCCTCGAGATAAAAGCTTTTTTATATTTTTATCCTGTGTTTTATAATCTAGTTTATCCAATACTTTAGATATATTTTCTAGTTCTAATTTAATATGTTCTTCTTCAATATCTATCTTATCTATACCTTTAAAATATAGCTCTTGCTTTATTTTTCGTATACTTTTATTATTTATAGTCAATTGATGCTCTAGGTAGTTTTGGGCATAATTAACATCATTTATATAGTTATACTCCTCCAAAAAATCTATCACTTGCCTAATTATGTCATCATCATAGTAAGCCAATTTTTCTATAACTTGTTTTTTTGTACGAGGCGAATAAGCAATATAATCTAGTGCTTTATTTTTAGCTTCTTCTAGCATTTATTCGTACACTACCTCTTCTTCATACATATCTTCATCTTCTATTTGGATGGCATCAAAGTTATAATGTGCTCTTACAGCTTGGTCTATTTCTTGCATAATTTCTGGATTATCTTCTAAATAAACTTTTGCATTTTCTCTGCCTTGGCCTAATCTTATATCACCATATGAATACCATGCACCACTTTTATTTACAATATCTATACTACTTGCTATATCTAGTATATCTCCTATTCTAGATATGCCTTCTCCATATATAATATCAAATTCTGCTTGCTTAAAAGGAGGAGCAATTTTATTTTTGACTACTTTAACTCTAGTTCTGCTACCAATAATGTCAGAAGCATTTTTTAATGTTTCTATCTTTCTAATATCCAGCCTAATAGATGCATAAAATTTTAACGCTCGTCCTCCTGTAGTCGTTTCTGGACTCCCAAACATAACCCCAACTTTTTCACGCAATTGGTTTATAAAAACTACTGTACAATTTGACTTATTAATAGCCCCAGTGAGTTTACGCAACGCTTGCGACATAAGTCTTGCGTGAAGACCCACATGAGAGTCTCCCATATTTCCATCTATCTCTGCTCGTGGAACAAGTGCTGCCACAGAGTCAATTACAATAATATCAATTGCATGCGAGCGTGCCATTGTTTCTGCAATTTCTAAGGCTTGTTCACCATTGTCTGGTTGTGATACATATAATTCATCTATATTTACACCTAGCTTTTGAGCATAGCTAGGGTCCAAGGCATGCTCAGCGTCTATAAACGCTGCTATGCCTCCATTTTTTTGTACTTCTGCTATCATATGCAGTGTGACTGTTGTCTTACCTGAAGATTCAGGGCCAAATATCTCTATCACACGTCCTACCGGAATACCTCCTGCACCTAATGCAATATCCAAACTTAATGCACCTGTTGAAAATGTCGTTACTTTTGTATTCACAGCGTCTCCCAGTTTCATAATCGAACCTTTTCCAAAGCGTTTTTCAATTTTGGAAACAGCTTCTTCAACTGCTTTTAATGCTTCGTTATTCATAATTCCTCCTGAGTATTTTGTAAAATTTTTAATAAATTTTGTAATGCATATGCGGTTGCCAATTTTCTTATCTCATTTCTTGTGCCATATAAGTTTACCTTTATGCTAACGCATTTATGCTTTGTTGCAATCCCTATATATATTAACCCAACTGGCTTTTCTGCTGTTTCCCCTGTTGGCCCGGCTATACCTGTTATGGAAATACCAATATCAGCACCTGTTTTTTTCATAACTCCTAGTGCCATTTCATTTGCAACCTCATAACTTACAGCGCCAAAACTATCTAGGGTTTCTTTTTTTACTCCTAAAATATTAATTTTAGACTGATTGCTATATGTTATAAATCCTTCATTAAATATGTTTGATGCCCCATTATTATTTATTAGCCTTGAGGCAAGTAGCCCCCCTGTGCATGACTCTGCTGTACTTATTGTCAGGCTTTTTTCTAATAAATATTCATACACCACTTCTTCAATCACTTTTTTAGTATCGCCAATTACATATTGTTTTAATCTAGTAGATATCTGATTTTTATAATAATCTATATTTTTTTCTATAGTATCTTTGTCTGTGCCATACCCTTTAATTCTAATGCTAACATACCCTTCTCCTAAATATGGAGCAACTTCAACTTCTTCAAAAACGCCTAATAAGTCGTCTATCTCTGAAGCGATTTGGCTCTCTCCTATACCTAGCAGCCTAACTTCTTCTGTTATACATCTTTTGTCTAATTGCGGTACAATATGCTGCTCTATAAAATCATTAAACATAGGTTTTAATTCTCTAGGAGGCCCAGGAAATAGTGCTACCATATTGCCATCTGCTTCAAAAACGCATCCAGGGGCTGTTCCATTTCTATTTATTAATAAATGTGAACCTATAGGTAAATATATTTGCTTAAAATTGGTTTCTAACATCTCTTTTTGCATTCTTCTAAAGAAGTCTTTAAGTTCATCTAACGCTTCTTTGTTTTTTTCCATCTCTAGATTGTAATATTCGCAAACCATCTCTTTTGTTAAATCATCTTTCGTAGGTCCTAATCCTCCGCATAGAATAATTGTGTCTACTCTGTTTTTTGCCACATCCAAGGCATTAAATATATCTTCTTTCCTGTCTCGTATAGATGTATGATAGCATACTTCAGCACCATATTTTTCAAGTTCTCTTGCCATAAAACTAGCATTAGTATTTACGGTATATCCATATACCACTTCATTCCCAACTGCAATTACTTCAATTTTCATTAATGATATCCTTCTCTCTCACAAATATTAAAAGCTCCTTTAAAAGGAGCAATACTGCAGATAATAATCTTATATTATTTTATTATATTTTCTGTAATTTTTCAATGACTTTAGTAAATTCTTCCGGTAATCCATTTTCAAAATACATCTCATTTTTAGTACTAGGGTGAGTAAATCCTAATACTTTTGCATGGAGTTGTTGCGTCTTCAAATTAAATATATGCTTCGACCTGCCATATACGGGGTCCCCCAATAGCGGATATCCTATACTTGTCATATGCACTCTTATTTGGTGCGTTCTACCCGTATAAAGTGTAAGTTCCACATAAGTAGCATTTTTAAATCTTTCTATTACCTTGCACTCTGTTATTGCTCTTTTACCATTTTCCATAACCGCCATTTTTTTTCTATCATGTGGATGCCGTGCAATTGGCTTATCAATTTTTACATAGTCTTCTTTAACCACGCCGTAAACCAATGCGTGGTATTTTCGTATTATGTTATGCTCTTTTAATAAATCAGATAAAAATACATGTGCATTATCGTTTTTAGCCACCATCATAAGTCCTGTTGTATCTTTATCAATTCGGTGCACAATGCCAGGTCTAATCTTACCATTTATACCAGATAAGCTATCCTTGCAATGATATAATAGTGCATTTACTAAAGTATCATTTGTATGTCCGTTAGCAGGGTGAACCACCATCCCTTTAGGCTTATTTATAATAATTATGTCTTCATCTTCATATACAATGTCAATAGGTATATCTTGTGCTAATACATCTATTTCTGTAGGTTCTTCTAAGATAAGCTCAATAGCATCGCCATATTTTATAATAAACCGAGCCGGAACCACCTTGCTGTTTACATATACATTTCCCTGTTGTATCTGCTTCTGTATAAATGAGCGTGTGTATTCTCTAAATTTATTACTAATAAATTTATCTACTCTTTGCTCTATTTTATCTTCTACTTTTAAAACTAACTTTGTATCCAATTTCTACCCTTCTATCGCCTTATCTTTTTTCGGTAAATCTTCCAATATCATAACTATCATAAAAATTATTGTGCCTGTTACAACGCATATATCAGCTACATTAAATACCGGAAAGTCTATTAATATAAAATAAAACATATCCACTACATATCCTAGAAATACTCTATCAATTAAATTTCCAATAGCACCACTCATAATTAATGTAAGTGAAACTTTATATATTTTTTGTGTTTTAGTATCAGGGATTTTTCGCCAATATACTAATATTGCTCCTATTACTACTATAGTTACAATTATAAAAAACCATTGCATATTTTGCATCATACCAAAGGCTGCTCCTCTGTTTTCTACATATGCTAAATGGAATACTTGCGGCCAAATTTCTATTTCTTGCACTTGTTTCAATGTAACACTTGCCCAGTTTTTTGATATTTGGTCTATTCCTACTAGTACTATACCTAAGATGATTAATATATATTCCATTTCTCACCTCATATCTTATGATATCTCTATATCTAGTTCATTCATCGCATCATTTATTAAAGTGTTTATATCTCCTGCTACTTTTTTTACTTCCATCTCATCATAAGGCACTTCCTCTAATTTATTATTAGTGATAAAAGAAGCTTCTTCATAGACAGTATCTGTACTTTCTTTTTCCTCATCGCAATTATCCCAAGCCATAGTTTTAATACGTTCTTCTATCTTAGTAATTTCACTATCGTTTTGTACCTTAGTTAACTGCTCTGAAATATGTGTCATAGCTTTTTCTTTAAATTCTTTATATATATGTGTAACCTTAATTAGCTCTTCTTTACTGCGTTGCAAAGATTCTAAACTGGCCTCTTTTATAATTTTTTCTTTTTTGTAGGCTTCTTCTAATAATGTGCTTGCAGTAGTTTCTGCCTCATCTTTAATTTGTTTTGCTTCTTCTATTGCCATATCAATCATAGTTTTAGATTGCTCCGTAGCCGTATCTTTTGTTTCTTGTGCAACTTTTTCTGCCGAAACTAAAGCATTTTGTATAGTCTGCTCCATACTTTTATAATATTGTAACGAATCACTTAAATTTAGTGCATGTATTTTTGCGTCTTTTACTTCTTGGTCCATGGTGTCCATAATCTTTATAACTTCTGCAAAAAAATTATCCACCTCTTCTATATTATATCCTCTTAAGGTAGTTTTTTTAAATTCTTTACCTTTTATATCTTCTATTGTCAACAAGTAATACACTCCCTTTTTTACATATATTTATGCACTTTCACATAAAGTCTATTTTTTCGGCTAACTCCTATAACTTCGACTAACTTTATTTTTCCATAACCTTTAAGAGAAATTGTCTCTTCGACTTCTAAATTATATGACTTATTTATTATGACTCCTTTGCTTTTTGCTCTGTCTTGATTGATCAGCTTAGAACACTCACTTCTTGATATCCCAAAACCTAAACTTAAAATGCTATCTAAGCGAAGTGAGGACACTGTTCCGGTTATTTCCTTAAAATTTGGCGGTGGCACAATCACTTCACTTAATTTTACTAAGGAGACTTCTATTTTACTATACCTTCCTACATGAGTTAAATTCCATCTAATATAATCGGATATCTCTGGCTCACAAAATATATATGCTATAAACTGGTTAATTATAATATCGCCTATTTTACTGCGTTCTATACCAAGACCTAAAATACTGCCCAAATAATCTCTATGCGTCAGTGGTTTTCCGATACCTGTTTTTACCTCAACTTTCAATGTTGCTATCGGCGGTTGGTATATCTGTGGATACGGAAAAAAACTTACTACAGAGCGTGTTGCTTCTTTGTATCCACCTATAATTTCATAGTTACTATTAAATTTTCCTTTTACATATTTTTTTAAAACACTCTCTATCCAATCAGTTTCATAAAAATTGGTCGATATCTGTCTATGTTGGTTATATGCTTTATCATCATATTCTAATATAGTCTTTAAAAATAATTTTTCTTTTTCATCTGTTACAATAACCCATTGTATATGCATATTACTCCTTATTAAGTTTAATGTGCTCTGGTAACATTACGTAAATTTTTGGTGTCAATAACTCAACAGTACCATCAAGAGCAAAACTCACTCCAGACAAATAATCTAGTGCTCGTTGTATCTCAGGATCAGATAATTTTTCCATATTTACTATTATGGCTCTTTTGTTTTTAATATACTTTGCAATTTCTCCTGTAACATTATATTCTGCCATAGTAATGCTTAGGATCTCTTGCCTTGTTAGCGTTTGTTGTAATTTATTAGCTGGCATAACCGGCTTTACAATCTGGGGAGTCGGTGTAGCTACAGTTTGTGAAACAATTTTTGGTTCCTCTTCGTACTCTTCATCCTCATACATATCGTCATAGTTCCCCCTGAAATTTTTCAAAAAATCAATCATGTATCTCACCTTCTTTTCTCTATTGTCTGTTACCAAATATAAATGAACCTACTCTAATGCAGTTTGACCCACATTTTATAGCTACAGCAAAGTCACCGCTCATTCCCATAGATAAAATATCCATATTTACATTATCTCTTTTTTGTTTACTAATGTCAATAAATATTTCATAAAGTCTGGTAAAAATATCTTTATTTTCCTCTGCATTTTTAACAAATGGTGCTACTGTCATCAGACCTTTTACATTAACTTTTTGCAATTGTTGGACATATTCTAGTGCATCCTCAATTTCTTCTACATAAAACCCATATTTGCTCTCTTCCCTCGCCACATTAATTTGCAACAAAACGTCTACGGTAATATTCTTTTTAATAGCTTGCCTTTCTAATTCAGCCAATAATTTAATACTGTCGACTGAATGGATTAATTTCACTTTATCAATTATATACTTAACTTTATTAGTTTGCAGATGGCCAATTAAGTGCCAATTAATAGGCAAAGATGTACTCTCAATTTTTTCAAGTAATTCTTGTACCTTATTTTCACCAAAATCCGTTAAACCGTACTTATATGCCTCTTCAATTGCAGATATAGGGTAAGTTTTTGATACTGCTACTAATAAAATATCTGTTCTACCATCTAGTTGTTTTTTTAGTTCTATAATTTTTTCCTGCACGTATTTCTCTCCTTAAAAAATTTGTTGTGATTTGCCTACCAAATAGAGATTAATCCTAATTTTGTATATTAAAATTTTTTACTAAATCGTTTTCATTTATTCCCTTTGGATTTGATATAATTTGGTCTTTTTGTTGCAATGCAGTGTTACTATCCATAGATAATATTGCATATTCATCGTTTTGTACTATTGGGTTAACCTTTTTAAAATTAGCATATCCTCCATTTATTGCATACACCCCTTGTACAATAACTAACTCTGTTATTTCAAAAGTTTCGTTTGTTTCAATATTTACTAAAATATCTTTTAGTTTAACAGTATTTGCAGTTTCTAAATTTTGTTCTATGCCTCTGTAATCATCTTGTGTAAGATAAGTTGTTATCTCAACAAATGTAGTATCCTCTCCTTGTTGCACATATACACCATTTTTACCATTTTCTTTGAAAATATATGAATTTGGTATCATAATTATCATCTTTTCTACAATAGATTGTAATGGAATTTTAAGCCCTGTTGCTGCTTCTTTTCCTATAGAAAATTCTATTTTTCTTAATGATAAAAACTCCAATAAGTTAGTATCTACTTTAAATACTAGTCTAGTTCTATCTTCTATGTCAACTTTTTCAGTTAACATTGCACGTAGTATATTTTCCCCAACTACATGTAATTCATACTCATCATTTACTGTATACTCCAATGCTGTGTCCACAAAGCAAACTATCTCAAACGTATACCCTGTAACTATTCTGTATATAGGTTCATTAATTGTAGCTATATCACTCATTTTAGTAGAAACACTTGTGTTATTAATGATATTTTTATACGTTTCATAATCCATCTCACTGCTTATCTGCTCATACCCATCTGTTTTGTAGGAGATTATCCCATTTACGTCTGAAGTAATGCTATTTTCATTCTTTTTTATTTCAGTTGTCAGTCCAACTCTTTCATTACTAATATCTTCAACTACTGTATCTTGTGCATAATAATTTCCTTTTTGGTTTATTTTTACTTCTATTTCTTTTCGCATTTCATAAATGTCTTCTGTCCCTATGTTATATTGTTTCTTATAATATGTGTTTACTATACTAGATATATCACTTGATATAGTTGCAATTTCAGGAGCATAACTAGACATTTCGATACGATTACTTTGAATATTAAAAAGATTTGTGTTAACTTCTTTTAATTCATCTTCATACATATTGGCTAGATTAGTATCTGAAACTACAGCTATTTGCCCCCCTTGTTTTACCATTTGTCCTTCTTGAATAATATACGTTATGTCTCCTAGGAATGGGCTAGTATAAAGTTGTTCCGAGCGTATAACCACTCCTTCTAATATTTTACTATTATCAATCGAGCCTATCGCTACTTCTTGATATGATAGAGCTTGTACTGAATTTAATTGCATAAATAAAGCTATAGCTAATATTATAACTAGCATAAATAGTATGCTAGTTGTAATAAATTTTCTATTTGCCGTTTTTCTTCTTTTATTATAATAATAAGTACTATTTCTAATAGCAGTTGTTTGAGTTGTTGTAGTTTTTTTTGGGTTACTCTTTTTATTATTTTTATTATATGTACTGGTTGGTTTCTTACTTTGTTGCTGAGACTTAAATATCGTGTTATTTTTTTGCCTTCTATATTCTTCTAGATTTACAGTTTTCGCACTAGCGGGTACGTGTTTACGAGTCTTTTTTTTATCCTTAGCCATTTTTATCACCTACTCTAATTTTTTCCGACAAAATTAGTGTAACATTTTTTTTGTATTTAGTCAACTCAAAAACTCATAAGCGACTACCAGCTTATGAGTTTTTGATCTATATATATTCACCAGTTAAGTTGTATATCATCCATTCAGATATATTAGTAATATGGTCAGCTATCCTTTCTAAGTATTTGATAATCATAATATACTGTGGTCCTACGCTTATAAAATTAGTATTCTCTTGCATATACTCAATTAATTCTTTCCAGATTTGTGTAAATTTATCATCAATTGTATCGTCATATTCACAAACTTCTCTTAATGTATCAATGTCTTTTTGCTTAGAAGCTTCTAAGGTGCGTGAAAGCATATCACTCACACTTTGCATCATTTTATTAGTGTGCCTTTTGAATGCATCCTTTTCAGTATAAGGTGCATCTTTAATTTTTAAGTAATAACTGCAAATATCTTGGCATTGATCTGAAATTCTTTCCATATCAGTTATTATTTTGATAACTGACATAATAAGTCGTAAATCCTTTGCTATTGGCTGCTCTTTTGTAATAAGTAATACGCATTTACGTTGGATTTCTAATTCTAAATCATCAACTTTCTTTTCTCCTTCTACTACTTTTTCAACAAGACTGGTGTTATTGTTTATTAATACTTCGAGGGTATTATCTAAAATTTCTTCAATTTCCATGCCCATGTCCGCCATTGAGTAGCGTAAATCTTGTAATTCATTCATAAAATTCACTCGTGATTTCATACTATTCCCCTATCTTTATTAACCAAATCTACCTGTTATATAGTCTTCTGTTTTTTTCTTTTGAGGATTGCTAAAAATCTGCTCTGTTTCCCCTGTCTCCACCAAGTCTCCTAGTAAGAAAAAAGCAGTTTTATCTGATACACGCACTGCTTGTTGCATATTATGCGTTACTATTATAATAGTATATTTTTGTTTTAACTCATTCATTAAGTCTTCTATCTTTAAGGTTGAAATAGGATCAAGTGCAGAAGTAGGCTCATCCATTAATAACACTTCTGGACTCATCGCAATTGCTCTTGCAATGCAAAGCCGTTGTTGTTGTCCACCAGATACTCCAATTGCACTCTTTTTAAGCTTGTCTTTAACTTCGTCCCAAATCGCCGCAGATTTTAGACTACTTTCTACTATCTCATCTAGCGTCTTCTTATTTTTTATACCTTGCATACGAGGTCCGTACGCAATATTATCATATATACTCATTGGAAAAGGATTTGGCTTCTGAAACACCATGCCAACTTTTTTTCTAAGCTCAATTACATCTTGTTTAAATATGTTCTGGCCTTTAAATGTGATACTTCCTTCAACTCTATTTTCCAGAGCCAAATCACTCATTCTATTTAAAATTCTAAGTAATGTAGATTTTCCGCATCCAGAAGGGCCTATAAATGCCAATACTTCTTGTTCTACTACATCAAGGTTTATCCCTTTTAGTGCTCTAAAATCACCATAATAAAACGATAAATCTTTTATGTTCATTATATCACTCATATTTATCTCCTTTTAATCTAATATTTATTTATTTCTATCTTAAAGAATATTTGTTTTCAAAATATTTTATTTAGGTTAAATTAAGGTTAAATTTTTTGTAAATTAAACTGTCATCATCTTTTTTCAGAAAATAACTTGTCATTTTTATTAAATTAATGTACTATAACACTATTAAAGGGACTTAACTTAATCGCCCTATCAAAATATTGGAGGAATGTAAAATGGTAAAAATAGCAGTTTTAGGTTGTGGTACAGTTGGTGGTGGGGTTTTTAAATTAATAAAACAAAATGCCAACGATATTGAACAACGGATTGGACAAAAAGTTGAAGTCAAAAAAGTGCTAGAAAGAGACGCAGATAAAGCTCACTCAATTGGTGTTACAACTGAATTATGCACTTCATATGATGAGATTTTACAAGATGATGAGATTAAAATTATTGTTGAATTAATCGGCGGCACTGAATTTGCATATGATTGTATTATAAAAGCTATAGAAGCTGGTAAAAATGTTGTAACTGCAAATAAAGATTTACTTGCAATTAAAGGCGAAGAGATTTTTAGCCTTGCTAAACAAAAAGGTGTTGACATATGCTTTGAAGCAAGTGTTGCAGGTAGCATACCTATTATTGGACCTATGCAAAATGTTTTATGTGCCAATACATTTAGTGCTATAGTAGGAATTTTAAATGGAACAACAAATTACATCTTAACCAAAATGAATGATTTTGGCTTATCTTATGAAGAAGCGTTAAAGCAAGCTGCAGATTTAGGGTATGCTGAAGCTAATCCTAGCTCTGACGTAGAAGGAACAGACGCTGCTCGTAAAATTGCAATTTTAGGTAGCCTTGCCTTTAATTCACGTTGCACACTATCTAATGTGTATTGCGAAGGTATTACTAAAATTGTTGAAAAAGATATAATACTTGCTAAGAAGCTAGGCTATACAATCAAATTAATAGGAATGGCCAAAGAAAAAGATGATAAAATAATATTATTTGTAAGACCAACATTCGTCCCTATGTCTCATCCTTTAGCTTCTGTAAATGATGTGTTTAATGCAGTATTTCTAAAGTGTGATGCAGCAGATGAAATCATGTTATACGGGCGTGGCGCAGGTGAAATGCCTACTGCAAGCTCTGTAGTTGGAGATGTTATGACAATTTGTAATAGCATAGCAAATAATACTACTGGTCAGCACGGGCTAGATTGTTATAAGCAAAAGGAAATTTTACCAATTGGTGAACTAGAATCTTCTTTTTGTTTAAGACTTAGAGTGGCTGATAAACCTAATGTATTAGCAGGAATTGCAAGCGAACTAGGTAATCGTGGTGTTAGCATTGAATCTGTTATTCAATCACCTGTCCCAGATGTTGATATGGCAAGCCTTACTATAATTACTCATAAAGCAAAAGAGCAAGCTTTACAAGATGCTATTAGCAGTCTAAAAGAAAAAGAATATGTAGAAAAAGCTTATATATTTATGTGCTTAGATAAAACAAACTAAGGAGGATTATATGTTCTACACTAGTACCCGTGGGGATAATAATAAAGTAACAGCTGCACAAGCTATAGTTAAAGGACTTGCTCCAGATAAGGGACTGTATACGCCTGAGAGTATCCCTGTTTTATCACAACAAGAGCAATCCAACATACCAAATATGTCGTATAAACAAGTTGCTAACCTAGTATTTAGTAAGTTTTTAACCGACTTTACAAATGAACAAATTGATAATTGCATTAATAATGCTTATGATAATACGTTTGATAATGATGAGGTTGCACCTCTATATAAATTAAATGAACTTACTCAAATATTAGAACTTTGGCACGGTCCAACCTGTGCATTTAAAGATGTAGCCCTGCAAATTTTACCGCATTTTCTTACTACAGCTATAGATATTACAAATGAAAAAAATGATATTGCTATAATAGTTGCAACATCTGGAGATACCGGAAAAGCAGCTCTTGAAGGCTTTAAAGATGTCAAAGGAACTAAAATAGTTGTAATGTATCCTAATACCGGAGTTAGCCTAATCCAAAAACAACAAATGATTACGCAAGACGGTGAAAATGTACATGTTATCGCTATAAAAGGTAATTTTGATGATGCTCAAACTGCAGCCAAAAATATTTTTACAAATACAGAACTTAATGAAAAATTATTACAAAATCACACTAAATTATCTAGTGCTAATAGCATAAACTGGGGTCGTTTACTGCCTCAAATAGTTTATTATGTTAAAAGCAGTTTTGACATTGCACAAGGTGACATAGATTATGTAGTTCCGACTGGGAATTTTGGTAATATATTAGCTGGATATTACGCAAAAATGATGGGAGCCCCTATTGGAAAATTAATATGCGCATCTAATTCAAATAATGTATTAACTGACTTTATAAAAACTGGAGTATATGATAAAAGACGTGAATTTTTAAAGACTCTATCTCCGTCAATGGATATATTAATCTCGTCAAATCTCGAAAGATTATTATACGAGATATCCGGGCACGACAGCACGCTTATAAATTCTCTTATGACAGAGCTTGATACAAACGGATATTATGAACTTCCTGCAACCTTAAAAGAAAAAATGCAGCAATTATTTGTCGCTGAATGTGCTAGCGATATCGAAACTCAACAAGCAATTGCACAATGTTTTAATAAGTATAATTATCTATTAGACACTCATACCGCTGTTGCGTATTATGTATTAGAAAAATTAAATAATAATAATCCTACTGTAATTGTTTCTACAGCAAGTGCATATAAATTTCCAACCGGTGTATACACTGCTCTTAAAGACTGTCATCCTACTGTAGACGAATATCAATTATTAAAAGATTTAGAAAGCTTAACAAATTGTGAAATACCAAAACCAATTCAAAATCTTGAACAAAAAGCAGTTTTGCACACGCTGCTCTGCGATAAAACGGATATAGATGCTACAATAACTAAATTAATCTAATCGGATAAAAACGTTATGCCAAAAAGCAAAAAGCACGCACAACTTGAAGAAAATAGAAATAAGTATATAGCTAATAAATTCAAAGATTTTTACTATAAAGATAAAAAATATCGTGCTCGTTGTATTCCTTTAAAGTTTAAGGAAGATTTATTCAATATTATATATCTGACTCATTATATAGAAAGTAATAGCGACGAGATAGATACCGAAGGATATATATATTATAAGCCGATGCTTTCACGTAAAGGTAAACTATATATGTTTAAAAATCTTTCTACTGCAAAAACTGCAAAAAAGGATGCTCCTCGAAAAAAAGAGTCTCCTGAGCCTACAAATATTTTCTCAGCAGGTATAGGTAAATTGTCTTACCTTATGAAATCATATTTATTTGGACGCTCTAGCAAAGGAAAAGCTGAAATTCATATCGCTCTTAATACTATACTTATATTTTTACCATATCTCATACTAATAGGTATAGGCATATACTTATATGTCATGGGATATCAATAAATTTCGTATAGCATTGTATAATTTCCGTCATTATTGTCAATAATCTAGGTACTACAAAGATATTCATTATAAATTATATAATATTAGGAGCTGATAACTATGAATAAAAGTGGTAATCTACAAGATGTAATTCTTAATCAATTAAGAAAAGAAAAAATTTATACAACTATCTTTCTTGTCAGTGGATTCCAAATAAAGGGCACCATTAAGGGATTTGATAACTTTATAGTGTTGTTAGATGTAGAAGGCAAACAACAATTACTATATAAGCATGCTATATCCACTATTTGCCCTTCAAAATCTGTTTCCCTAAACCCAACAGAATCTCAGCTATAAAATAAGCAGCTGACACACTAAATAATCTAGCGTGTCAGCTTTTTTTTTATTACTAATGTACTATATTATATATATTAGATTGCATAGCGTACTTATCTATAGATATCAATTCTAATTCGCCAATCGGCTCTTTATCTATATATTGTTGGCGGGTAACTTGTACAGTATAACCGTTTTTACCAGCAGTAACTACTCCATTATTTTGTGCCTGATTATATACATACATAGTAGACGGTTCCGTAGTCTCTATTATATCTGTTGTGATTACATATTTTATATTTTCTAACGCCTTATTCGAGTATATATCTACAGTTAATTCATCATCTTCTAAATAAGAATTAATCAAAATTGGATATGACAATGTATTAATAAATCTCAAGTTTAATTGATCTTTACTAAATGCAGCGTCTAGTCCTAGTGGAATATAATTTATAGCGACGGTATTTGAATGTCTCTCTTGTGGGTTAAGTCCTAAATTTAAAATAGCAGTATATAAAGTTGATGATAGTTGACCTATTCCTCCACCAATCATATCTATCATCTTTTCTTTAACTCTTACATTACCTAGTACAAATCCTTGCTGTTGTGTTATGTCTCCTATTAATTTATCATAGTCAAATACCTCTTCAGGCATTAATAATATATTAGATATTTTAGACGTTGCCACATTAAGATTAGTAGCTTCAGCAGAGTCAGGTTCTACCATAGTTTTTATAGATATAATTTTCGTATCAATCTGACTGATGGTTTTTGTATCTATACTTGGTTTTTGTATATCTAAATATTTTGACACATCTATAACTGTAAAATCCCATACTTCAAATCTTGATATTGTCTCTTCTAGTAAAGCATCTACATTAATTGTTACTAATGGGTTATGCTCTGTTATTTGCAATGAATCTTCTATAACTTGTATACTGGCTACTCTGATATCTTGATGAACTATTTCTTCCATATGTTCTATATAAGGTAAAATTATATTTTCGTCTATCATTATCTTTGGCATATATATCATGTTAATATTTAATACATAATTCAGTAAACTTTGTAATACTGTTGGTTTGTCTTCAACTATTTTTTGTAATATTCCATCTATAGGCACTGTTTGTGGTATTTCAATAAAGTTATTACCATACTTTAAAGTTACAACTTCTTTTTCAATAAGTAACGCTTCTTCATACGACATACCACTTATATTTATATTTTGTAAATACGTATTATACCCAAACTTATTACCTATAGGATTAACAATTAATACACCTATATAAACACCAATAATAGAAATTAGTATATTTATAAAAATATGTTTCATGGTTGCTACTCTTTTGGCTTATTGTTACAAAATTCTAAAATATTATTTATTCGTTTAGACTCAGATGACATTAAGTCTAATTGCCCTTTTAATGTGTCTTGCTTTTGCTGTATAGTCTCTTGACATTTAGCTATCATTTCATTATATTTAGTAATTTCGTGATATAATTTACTTATTTCTAAGTTCATTGTATGCTCATATTGCTTTATATAGGTATTTAAAACGCTGTTTCTTTTGTGTCCATCTGTTAATAAAGTATCTAGATTAATTGCAGATACTTGCAATATATTATTTATTGTTGTTTGCTTTACAAATTCAGGTAGTTCAGTAGGTAATGCCTTAATTAAGTTTTCTAAATAAAATACTGTTTGTTGGGAACTTTGAATTTGCATATTATGTTTTTCATATAATTCTTCTATGTTAGTTATATCATTTTTATCCTCTACCGTGGAGGTGTTTTTTGTATCAAGTGGCATAGTTACTGTTTTGCGGTCTGCTTCTGCCACTAAAGTATCTTCTTCAGGCATGTTTTTTTCAATTATACTATACTTTTCCAAAACTGACATTAGCTTAGCCATCTTTACTCCCTTCCTATAAAATATAACTGATAAATATTCCCCACATCATACTCAATATTAGTGTGCATATATTAACCCCTATTATATAAGCTTTCTTCTTTAATTTATATCCCCTGTCCTCAAAAAATAAAGAGACATACCATGTTAAAATATATGCTAAAATTACGCTCATTGCGAGTCCGATTAATAGCAATTGCATTAAATATGACCCCCTTTCAAGATACTTTATTGAGCATAATTTCTCTAAATCTATTTACTTATACTTTCTATTGTTTTCACCATATCATACTTTTTTAAAATAGTCAACGAGCTTAATTATTAAGGTTATATTTCTACCCAGTCATTGTTATTATATAGATATAACAGTTTGTGTTTAACTGTTTTTTGCGTAAGCCCTTCTAAAGCAGTTGCATATAAATCTATTTGCATAGTATATCTTTGCTTTATGTCATCAATATTTGTTGTTTTATCAGTTTTATAATCTATTAAAACTATGCCATCCTCTTCTTCAAAATATGCATCTATTATGCCTTGTAACAAAACGGTGTGCTCTTTTGCATCTGAATTTACTATTTTAGCATCTGTTTTATAAACAAAAGGTTGCTCTTTAAAACTAGCACAAGATTTCCTCATCCTGTTTATAATATCCGAATTTGCAAATTCTACTAATTTATCTATCCTTACTAACTTTAGTGCTTGCTTATCTATTTTATTTTGCTCCACTAACTCAGTAAGATTGCGTCCTAATGAATTATAATCTTTATTTTGCAAATAATCTATATTTTCAAACACACTGTGAATAATAGAACCACGCAAGAGAGCATTTTGTATATTATCAAATCTAGGAATATATTTATCCACTTTGGCATCATGTTGCATTTCATTTTTAAGATAAGATACGGAAACTTTATGAGGTAAACTTAAACCTGCTTTATTTTTATATGTGTAGTTAAGCTTTTTAAATATCTCATCTTTATTGTTTGTATATTGTAATTGCGTGCTATGCTCAAACTCAAATTGGTGGGTGTCTCTTTTTTCACTTTTATCTTTTGTTATTTCATCTACACTCCATTTTTTTAACATCCAATTAGCTTTCGGATTATACCCATTTATACTAATATCGCCAATATTTTTATTCGTCATAAGACTTAGCATAATCCATTCCAGATAACTTTTTTGTTTTCTTATTAATAATGTATTTACTAAGAGTGTATTTCTAGTTGCATATATTTTAGATTTATTAAATAATTTGGCATATTCTTTACTTATTCCTGTAATAACTAATTTTTCTCTTGCACGGGTTAGGGCTACATATAAAATCCGCATCTCTTCTGAGATATTTTCTCTGTGTATTCTATTTTTTATAGCTATTTGAGATATAGTAGGATATTTGATATAATTATGCTTGTATTTTGTACCAAAACCTAGTTCATTATGCAATAATATCGGCTTAGATATATCTTTATTATTAAACTGTTTACCAGCTTGTGCTAGAATTACTATAGGAAACTCAAGCCCTTTACTTTTATGAATGCTCATAATCTTCACAACATTATCTTGTTCTAGATTAACTTTAGCCTGCTCTAGCTTATCTTTTAGAGTCTCAACTTTTTTAAGATAATTTATGAAGCTAAATAATCCTGTTTTTACGTTTTCCTCATAACATTGGGCTTCTGTTTTTAAAATGTGTAGATTTCCTATTTTTTGTTCACCTAATGCACATATATATCTATAATACCCTGTTTTTAAATATATCTCACTAATTAGCTCTTCTACTGTTACAATAGTAGATAATTCTTTAAAATATTTTATATTTTCTATAAAATCACGTAATACTATGTCTTCATTTTGCGATAAATATTCTACAAGTGCTTGATAAAAAGTACCTGTTAAATCTGAATTTCTTATAGCTGAAAGTTTTTCAAAATCTACTCCTACAATAGGGGAACGTAGCACTGATATTAGTGGGATATCTTGGTCTATATTATCAATTATCTGTAAATAATTAATCATACACCTAATCTCTGTGGCTTCAAAAAAAGATTTATTAACTTCTGCATATGCATTTATACCTGCGTTAATTAATTCTTCTTCAAATATTACTGAACTTGTTTTGGCACGTAGTAAAATCACAACATCTTTATATGTGGCTTTTCTATATTCATTAATTTCTTTATCATAAATTTGCGTGGTTTCTAACATTTGTTTAATAAGTTTTACAATAAGTTTTGCTTCAGTTGTGTCTTTATCTTCTTCATTACTATCTTCGTTATCCTCATGAGCTTTAGTATTATTTTCTATTATATGAATTTCACTGCAAGGGTCGTTATATTTTTTATCATATAAGTTACCATACTCTAGTCTAGCATTTTTATCATATTCAAGGTCTCCTACGTCTTTGCTTAGCAATTGTTCAAAGATTTCATTAACTGACCTTAATACATTTTCTCTACTTCTAAAATTTTGTGATAAATCTATAGCAATATTATTACTTGGTAATTTAGTTTTAAAATCATCATATTTTTCAGAAAATATCTGCGGGTTAGCTAATCTAAATCTATATATACTCTGCTTCATATCTCCTACCATAAAGATAGTTGCCCCTTTTGATGTTAATGCTTTAAGAATAGTTTCTTGCACATTGTTAACGTCTTGATACTCATCTATATATATTTCTTTATAAAATTTCGATAATTCTATGGCAATTTCTGTTGCATTACCATTTTCATTAACCAATATCTTTAAGGCATACTGCTCCAAATCGTTAAAATCTAATAACCCTCTATCTTTCTTTATGTCAGAATATTTTTTTGTAAATACGTTTACTAACCGGATTATTTCTTTAATTAAATTGTCCAGTCGTGGGTTATCTGTGGGCATACTACACTGGGATTTTATATTTTTTATATGGTCTTTATATACTTCTCGTAATAACTGTACCTTTTCTTTTAACTCAGGGTCAGCATCTTGTTTCCTATTTAAAGTCGCAAATTTTATTGATATACTTTTGTTCACTTTTTCTAATGTATCCGTATTAATATTAGATAGCATATTTTCATCTTCTTCTAACGCAGTCAAATATTTTACGGGGCCATTCGGTTGATTAGCGATATTTTTAGCTTCTGTAATTATATCTTTTAAACTGTCTATTTCCTGTTTTATGCCTTCTAATATACTTTGTTCATATATCTTATTCTCACAAAAACATACTAATTTTTCGTCTAACCATTTTTCAGGAAATGGTATACTCCTTGAAAAATTATATATACTTAATAATAATTCTACTATAGTGTTTGTACCTCTTAAATCCCCATAAGTATCCATTACTGCATAAAATTCTGATGACGCTTTATCTAACTCCTCCTCTATTACCTGTTCCATAACTTCTTGTTTTAATAAATTTATTTCTATTTCATTACTAATCTTCATATTTGGTTCTAAATCTAATTCATTAAAATACACAGTAATTAATCTATAGCAAAATCCATGTATTGTAGATATAGATACTGTTGGTAATAAGGTCAGTTGTTTTTCAATGTGTGCATGCAAACTATCATCAGCATCACGAAGATGTTCTTGCAATTGAGCTTCTATTCTTTCTTTCATTTCAGTGGCAGCTGCATCTGTAAATGTAACTACCAAAAATTTATCTATGTCAACTAACTCCAATACTCTATTTACTAAGCGTGTAGTTAGTACCGCTGTTTTTCCTGAACCTGCCGCAGCAGATACAAGTATATTTTTATCTCGTAAATCTATTGCCTTTTGCTGTGTAGGCGTAAAGGGCATATTACTCCTCCTGTATCTCCATCTTTTCTAATACTGTTTCTTTTGATATGTTTTCCAACTCATCATACCTATCCACTTCTTTGTCAAACCCGCATATCCCTATATATTTACAGTAATCACACGCTGTTTTATTCCCTAATTTATACGGCATCGCTGTTATTTTTCCCGCTAGCATCTGTTCACTTAATTTTTTTATTGCAGTGTACACATGCTTTCGCATTGCATCAAGTTGAGCTCCGCTAGCTACTATAGAATTTTTACTATATTTTCCGTCACTTTTCTTTATTTGAACTGGGATTATTTGATTATTAATTCCTTTTTCTATAGCATTAATTATTTCTTTATTATCAATAGTTATGCCTGATAATTTAAAAGGTTTATATAAATTTAACTGTTCCTTATTTTTAAGGTCATCACATTTTATTTCAGCTGCTTTTATGGCAAAGTAGTATAAACCTGCTTGTTTTGCGTCTGGGTTTTCTCTTAAATATGCGTCCATATATAATAATAATTGTAATTGTAGAGCATAATAAACTTCTACTAAGTTAAATTGTGTTTTATCACTTAATTTATAATCCAGTATTTTTATATGCGTGTCATCTTCTTTTCTAAATATATCTATTCTATCTATTTTGCCTGATATAACTATATCTCCAAATGTTGTTTCAAAGTTATATTCATAATCGCTAGGGGTGAAGTCTGAATTTTTGAGTTGATATGTTATTGCATTTATTGCACGCAAGCTCATGTTCTCAATTCTATGTGCCATATATCTGATATGCCCATCGTCTATTTTTTTGTTATTATTTATACTTAAACTTTGTGTTACGCATTCTTTCACTAAATTATGTTTTTGCTCTTCGGATACATCTATCCATGTACGCTCTATCTGCTTAAGTTTTTCAGGGTATATTTGTAATATACTATGAAAGATGTTACCTATATCTAAATTATCTAATTTAAATACTTTTCTCTCATTCACTTTTAGACCATATTCAATAAAATAACTACAAGCACATTTTCTAAATTTTTCTAAACTTGTAGCAGATAATCTATAGTTATAGATTGATTTTGCAACCTCAGATTTAAGATAATTTTGATGTGGGTTAAATTGAAAATGTTTTAATATATTTGAATTATTATAATTATTTTTTATATACCAACTATATGCATCTTTATAACTCAAATCATCAGATGGAGTCTTCACTAAAGATACAATTTCTTTTAAGGTTTGTTCAGGCGTATATATATTTTCAGTAAAATTCACTGGGGTTATTTCGCTTATATTAAATAACCTGTTTACTCTATTAAACATAATAGATGGACGCTTGCTTTTTCCTTTATCATCTGTTACTATATAACTTACTGTTAACTTATCACTTGCCTTAGTTAATGCAATATAAATTTCTAATTCACTACTATATAACTGCATGTTAATAAATGCATCGTTAAGGTGGGTCGCATTTGCAAACCAACTTAAATCTACGTTTGAAAATATAGTATTTGGTTGCGAATTTTTTGGAAATACTCCTTGATTAGCACCTATAATAAAAATGGCTTTTTGTTGCGGCAATCTTGTTCTTTCTATCTCGCCTATTAGGACTATATCTTGAGCTATTGGAATAATGCCCATTTTTTTATGCCTAAAACTAATATTTAATATCTTTTTATAAATTTTTAAATTTACGTAATCGTTTCCTAATACGTCTACCAATCTTTCTAAGGTTTGCATAACTACTTTATATGTCTCTAGTTGATTTGTATTCTTATACTCTGCATCTCTGCGTTCTAATATGTCATATATATGAATATCTTCCAAAAATTCATACATTATCCTGCATAAATCTTTTACCAAAACTTTACCATTCTTTTTATAAGTGTTAATTTTAGTTTCTATATTATTTATAAGAGTTACAACTTGATTTCTTGCTACATTTAGTCTTTGTAAGTCAAATTTATCTGTACCAACCTGCCACTCCTCTTGCCACCGCTTTTTCGTACTTATCCCATATGTTATAATATAATTTTCTAAATAATCAATATCATCAACAGGTAATATATAACATTTTAATAAGGACATAATAATATTATGCGTCCATCTGCTGCTTAAAACATCTAGCAGATTTAATATCAAACTGACTAAAGAACAAGTGTGTACCAGTCTTTTTTGATCCAAAAAATAAGGAATTTCATATTCTTTAAAAAGGTCTGTTATAGTACTTCTATATAAATTTATATCCCCTGTTACTATTGCAATATCACTATAATAGTAGTTTTTATCCCGCACTAGATGCTTAATTTGTTTAGCTACATTTTCCACTTCAACTCGCATATTTTTATATTTATATAACTTAACACTTTCACTATTTTTAGCTGACTTAATTTTATACGTGTTGAAATAATTTTGTGATAAATATACAATATCTTCTGATTTTACTATCTGTTTTAGTGGTTGTTTCGTAATTTTTATCTCACCAAACGGCTTAATTTTCCGCTCTATCGCTTCTAAAGTTTTAGTACTATTATAAAATATAGAATAATTGTCCATTGGCAAAGTTATCATCATCTCTTTTGCCATCTTATATAGTTCAACCAAAACCTGTTGTTGCATTGCTGTAAAAGTATAAAATCCGTCTACTATAATTATTGCATTTTTATATTGTTGATTTATATTTAACATATCTTTTAGTACGTTTAAGCTACGTTCTGCGGTTAGAAATTTCTGTTCTATATATTCGTTAAACCACGTCTGTATTTTTTTTACATCTTTTATCTTAGACTTAACTACAGCATTTTCTATGCCATTAAAATCTACTTCTTGTATGCCGAATTGTTCATACTTAGTCAAGGTCGTATTGATTTTTTCGATAAATCCATCTTTATCATAAGCTTTTTTAAAAAACTCTAATTCATTTTTATGGTCTTCTACTACTTTTTTTAGTATTATTATTCTCTCTAAATCATCTATTATCGGAGTTTGGTTTAATCTATTTTTCATAACTTGCTGAACTAAATTATTAAAACTTAGCACCTGAGCATGCAGCATACCTGTACCCAAAAAATTTGCTAAATCTTTTTGGACTTCCAAGTTAAACTGCTCAGGTACTATCATAATAACTTGATTATCTAAATTTTGTTTAATTTTATCATAGCAGGCATAAGTTTTTCCACTGCCTAATGGTCCTACTAATATTTCCAATCTTGCACCTCAAAAAAACGTTGTTTGTATTTTAACTTAGCATAACTTAATATTTTTTTCACAAATACCGCATCTGATAATCCTCCAACTACGCCTACCACTGGTAAACCTTGCACAAATTTCATATATAGTAGTTCAGTTGATAAAATTTCTGATACCTCATCTATTTGTATCTTAAAATCATGCTCACTTGGTAAAATATTATTCTTCATAAAATTATTTATACACTCATTTCCTATAACAGCATCTTCTCCATGCGAAAGTGCTGTAGATATAAGCTTTAGTATAAAATATTTCTCTTCTTCTTTTGTATAATCATACCCATACTGCATAGAAATTTGATAAATTCCCTTTAACACCATTGCAATAAATACCGGAATATCTGGCAAACCTACTCCTAAAAATCCTAAACCTACTCCTTTAGCTCCAGATATTAATACATTTAAGTTTTCTGATTTATTTACTTCTCTTTCAAATGCTTTAATACGCTTTTTGTCTGGTTTAATAGAAAAAGAGTATGCATTCACTTTATGTTGATGTTCAATCTCTTCCTTATTATAGCTTTTTTCTATTACACTAGTACCCTTTTCAAATACAATAGCAAATGACTTTGCAAATGCTACTTGTAGTGTTTCTTGCAATTTATCGGGTACTTTGTTTGCAATTAATTCTTCTAATTTTGATGGTTTTTTAGTCGCTACCTTTCTTAAAAATTTTTGTTCTTGCTTATTCATTATTTCTCCTTCCGTTTTGCTAATATAAACTTTGCTAAATCCATATCACTAGGGGTAGTAAGTTTAATATTTTCGTAACTACCCAGTTCTATATAGACCACTTCACCTAATTTTTCTACAAGAGCACTGTCATCTGTTGATTGCCAGCCATATTCTATAGCATTTTGATGCGCTCTTATAATTACATCTTTATTAAATACTTGTGGTGTTTGTATGCTAAATACTGTTGCCCTATCAATTGTTTCTATTATCTTACCTTCTACGCATTTTTTTATAGTGTCTTTTACTGGTACTCCTAGTATGCATGCGGATACGTCTTTACATATACATCTTTTTATTTCTTCTTCTGTTATAAAAGGTCTCACTCCATCGTGGATAAGCACTTTTGTAATGTGTTCTCCTAATATTTTTAGTGCATTATACACTGAATCTTGTCGTTCCGCTCCACCTGCAATTACGCTTTTTACCTTATTAAATGTATTGCATATCTCTTCTCTAACAAAATCTATATCTTCTTCAGGACACACCACAATAATTTCATGTACCATATTACTACTTTGAAATTTCTCAATAGTATGAGTTAATACATATTTACTGTCTAGCTTTAGATACTGTTTTTTAGTATTTCCATCTAGTCTACGTCCTTTGCCCCCAGCAACAATTATTGCACAATTCATATTATCCTCCATTAGTTAAATCCTGTACTAGGCTTTGTACCTACAGCTATATTTGCTATAGCATTAAGTCTCATATTACTAGTTATACTCTCCTTATACTGATAATATCCCTGCACACCTATCATAGCCGCATTATCTGTACAATACTTAAGACTTGGATAATACAATGTTAGACCATTTTCTTCTGCTAGTTCTTTCATTTGCATTCTTAATGTGCTATTTGCTGCCACTCCACCCGCTATGGCTATATTTTTTATATTATGTTCTGTAGCATATTTTATAGTTTTATGCGTTAATATATCCACAACAGTTTTTTGAAAACTTGCTGCTACATCTGCGTTATTTATAGTCTGCTGTTTCATAGTTGCTGAATTTACATAATTTAGCACAGCTGATTTTATTCCACTAAAACTAAAATCATATCCTGTGTTTATCATAGCTTTAGGAAATTGTATGCTATTTGGATCTCCCAATTTTGCGAGTTCATCTACTTTTGGCCCACCTGGGTATTTTAGCCCAATAGTTCTAGCCACTTTATCATATGCCTCTCCTACTGCATCATCTTTGGTTTTGCCTACTATATCAAATTCTGTGTAACTTAGTACATTTACAAGATGCGTATGCCCTCCTGATACTACTAGGCATAAAAATGGTGGTTCCAAAGTCGGATGTTCTAAATAATTTGCTGCTATATGTCCTTCTATATGATGTACTCCAACCAAAGGTTTGTCTGCCATAAATGCTATGGCCTTTGCAGCAGATAGCCCAACTAATAACGCTCCAACCAGACCAGGGCCATATGTTACTGCTATAATATCTATGTCATTAAGTTTTATATTTGCAGTCTGCAACGCTTCTTTAATGCAATAATTTATTTTTTCTATATGCATCCTTGATGCTATCTCCGGCACTACTCCGCCGAAGATTTTATGTTTTTCAATTTGTGTATCTATTATGTTTGACAAAACTTCTCTGCCATTTACTATGGCAACAGAAGTTTCATCACAAGATGTCTCAATCGCTAACACCTTCATTTGCGCTCTCCTTATCTCTTAGGTTATATATAACCCATTTACCATCTTGCTGTATAAGTGTATATTCTTTCTCAATTGATTGATGAATTAAAGTATGTGTTACTGTAATAACTACTGTATTATTTTGTTGATATACAACTTTATCAATTGTACTTCCTATTATATAATTTCCTTTATCTTGATATAGCTCCACTTCTTCTAATACATTATCTATTTGTTCTTCTATAGGATTTAGATTAATCAACTCCTCGGCATATAACAGTCTTAGCAGATGCACACTTTCTATTATACTATCCGGCTTTGCTACTTCTGAATATATATGTCTAAAAATTTCGCTATAAATATTTACAACTTCTTCTGGGCTATCTGGATAATTATTTATTAATTGCTCTTCAATCTCATCTCTTGCAGTTAAGCTATATAGATATTTTTTTTCATTACTTTCATCTATGTCTGCAAACTTAGCTCTTATAGAAAAAGTATATATAACTACAACTGCTATCATAATTACTATTCCTATTATTTTTCCCATAAAAACCCCTTTCTTAATAATTAACTTTCTAATTCTTTAACCTTTGCATTAATTGCTGGTGCATCTAAATTTATTCCCAGTACATTTAAAATAGGATGCTTATATTTACCTAGTTTTATTTCTTTACAATTATGTGTATAGTTGATGCTATAAAGCTCGCCGTCTACACTTGCAAATCCTTTTATTCTTAAAATATCTTGATTATTTAACAAGTAATCAATCATGGCTAGCATATTATCATAGTTACTAAATCTTGCTAGAAAAAAGTGATTTTCTACTATATTAATGTGACATTCATTAACCAGCTCATGTTCTGTATTAGTTTGACCAATGCTTGATAATGTCTCTAAATCTTCATCGGTAATATCTGCCCAGTTTTTTGTATATACATTAATTTTAGATAGATCAAATTTATCATTTCTCGCCATAGTAAATTCAGTAAATTGTAATAAAACTTTATCAATTTCTTCTTCAGAATATGATTGGGTATCACTAACAAGTATAGCACCTGTGGATAAAAAGTGTGATAAAAATATATGTTCATACTGCGGCATACTGCTAAATTTCATAAAATCAGGCTTAACTATAGTAATTATTCCATTTAATGTGCAATGCTCATTTATATACTCATGTTCAAACAACGAAAAGAACGTGTCCAAATTATATATACCAGATGGCTCTATTATCACTCTGTCAAAGTTTTGCCTAGACGCTTCACAAATATACTCTATTAGCTTAGCTTTTTGCGTACAACAAACACATCCTCCAGCTATCTCCACTACTGATAATTCTTCTGCTCTTAATAGTGCCCCGTCTATGCCTGCCATGCCAAACTCATTTTCTATAATTAAAATTTTCTCATCTTTTACGCTTAAATACTTTACGTACTTTGAAATAAACGTAGTTTTACCTGCCCCTAAAAAACCTGTTACAATATCAATTTTCATAAAAATCCCCCATCTTGTGTTTTATTTTTATTATATCATAAAATGGTAATTTTTTCTATATATTTTTCTGCGTGTCTACGTTAATCTAATCTTTAAATGTTAGAGTGCACACCTTTCTATCTATACCTAACTCACTATTTTCAAATATCTCTTTCACTTGTGTTATATCTAATTTATTATTAGGCAGTGCTGGGCTATAATGAGTTAACCATAGTTTATCTACTTTAGCTATCTTTGCCATCTTAGCAGCTTCTACTCCTAACATATGCTTATATTTTTTCACTTGGTCTATGTTTTCTTTTTCCATATACATACCTTCGCATATAAATAAGTCCGACTCATAAATTCCTTTTACAATATCTTCAGTTGGTCTAGTGTCTGTCACATAACTTACTTTAAATCCTTTTCTACTCTCGCCTAATACCATATCTGGCGTATATTTTTTGCCTTCTATTTGCACAATCTCACCATTTTGCAAATATTTATACGCTTGTTGTGGTACTTTATTTAAAATTGCTTTTTCCACAATAAATTTCGGGCTTCGCTTTATCTCTATAGTATATCCAAAACACGGAACCTTGTGGTTTAACACTATAGTATTTATAACATAATCTCCTAATTGTATTGTATTAGATTTCATCGGCAATTCCACTAATTCTATATTAAATGGTACGTCATGGCATATTACCATAAGTCCATCAAAAACTTTTTTCAACCCTGGTGGTCCCACTATTTTTAATGTTTCTGTTCTACCTGAGTTTCCAATAGTCAAAATCAACCCTGGTAGCCCCGTTATATGGTCACCATGAAAATGGGTTATGCAAATTATATCTATACTTTTGTATCCCCAACCTAATATTTTCATCGTAACTTGTGTTCCCTCACCGCAATCAATTAATAACTTCGACCCATTATATCTGGCAAGCATTGCAGTTAAGTATCTTTCGGGCAACGGCATCATCCCACCTGTACCCAGCAAACAAATATCTAACATATCTTTTGTATCCTTTCAACTTATAAACATAAAATGGGTGCATGGATACGCACCCAAACTTATATCTATTATACCATTTATTGGATATCTATCAAGGGTTATTCTACACTCCGCACCCTAAATAGAAGGTAAAAAACAGTGAAAAAATCATTGCTACTACAAGGAGCATTCGTCCTATACGCAATAGGCGGCTCTTCCTGCGTTTCCAACTATAGCAGTAAAATATTAGTAACATAGGAAAAACCACATACACATTTAGCCATTTTAGTACATCAGTATGTTCCCACCATCTGCCTAA
>MDSQ01000015.1_pt1 | contig 51722 bp, 50 predicted proteins | sample 1008251 | NCBI WGS metagenome assembly MDSQ01 (sample SAMN05526597, study PRJNA338239) | gut metagenome | isolation source: Hindgut content | host: Naso unicornis | place: Saudi Arabia: Red Sea | collected 2016-05
ATAGACTGAATAGAAAGCTCTCTCATACGCGCCAGCATTTCTTGCGTCTCACCAAGCGCGCCCTCAGCCGTTTGAATAAGCGAAATACCATCTTGGGCATTACGGCTAGCTTGTTGCAATCCATTAATTTGGTTACGCATTTTTTCTGAAATGGCAAGCCCTGCTGCATCATCACCTGCTCTATTAATACGCATACCTGAAGAGAGTTTTTCCATAGACTTCGATTGAGCTTTTGTATTAATACCTAATTGTCGGTTAGCATTTTCTGCCATCAAGTTATTATTAATTACCATATAACATCCTCCTTGAATTGTACTCGTGACTTCCATGTCATTTTAGTAAACGATTTACAATAGTAAATCTTTAAAGTGAAGTGTTTATTTCTCTTCAATATATATATCGTCGTAAAAATTTTTTATTACAGTCTTTTTTAAAATTTTATTAAAAAAATTTTCGTTTTGTAGCATAACTTGTCTTGTTTCTTATCCATTGTTAGACAAGCTATTGCTATTTTAGACAAGCTATTACTATCGTGTTCCTTCATTATAATGGTTATATCTTCAATAATAATCTGCATAAAAAAAAGACAAGCTACATTAGCTTGCCTAAAAGTTTTAATTTAATAATTGCAACACTTGCTGTGGCGATTGATTAGCCTGCGACAACATAGATTGCGATGCTTGAGTTAAAATATTTAACTTAGTTAACTCCACCATCTCCTCGGCCATATCCGTATCTCGAATATTAGACTCCGCCGATTGCAAATTCTCCGCTATATTATCCACGTTTTTAATCGTATGCTCCAGCCTATTTTGCACTGCACCAAGCACTGCACGTTGTTGTGAAATCTGCTCCACCGCCGCATCAATCATCTCCAATGCTGCACTCGCAGTCTCCTTAGTTCCCACATTTACAGTAGCCAATCCTAGCGAATTAACGCCAACTGCATCTATAGATATACTAATCTTCTGGTCTTGATTTGCACCCACCTGGAACTCAAACACTCTCACTCCAGATATATCATAGTCAAACCCTTCAAATTCTTCAGCCGTTTTTACAGCCGACGTTAAACTATCCACTTCATTTGTAAACTCTTCTATAGTATATGTCGTACTACCAGCTAGAGCAGTTTGTACTGCTGAAAAGGTATCAGTAGCTAAAGGATCAGGTTCTTTAACTTTATCATATAGAGCTAATTGGTCCTCTAAAGATAAATCGTAATAAGGCGTACCATCATCAGCTACAAACTCATCAGGATTGTTTGCCATATCTGATAAATATTGTGCCAGCTGAGTAGCGCTATTAGGATCACTAAGACCTAAATCTGAATCCAATTGACCTGCTAAATTTGTTAAAGTATCTACTGCATCACTAACAGCCGCTGCATACTCCTCATTAATATTAGTTAAATCGCCCGTGCCATCTCCATATAAAATCTGTTGTTCATTAAACTCAGTTTTTGCAGCAATCCCATCAATCTCCTCTAACAACTGATTAACCTCTAGCTGCAACTTATCACGGTCAGAATCAGTATAAGTATCATTCATGGATTGAATAGAAAGTTCTCTCATGCGCGCAAGCATCTCTTGAGATTCACCTAGAGCGCCCTCCGCAGTTTGAATAAGCGAAATACCATCCTGTGCATTACGGCTAGCCTGATGTAATCCATTAATCTGATTACGCATCTTTTCAGAAATAGCAAGACCAGCCGCATCATCGCCCGCCCTGTTAATACGCATACCAGAAGATAACTTCTCCATAGACTTAGATTGAGCTTTAGAATTAATACCTAACTGCCTATTAGCATTCTCTGCCATTAAGTTATTATAAATTATCATATAAAATCCTCCTTGAAAATTCAATTTGACATCCATGTCAAGCATAGAAAAAAATTGAGAAAATAAATTATCTTCCCTTCTAAATTATATATCGTTATATTTAAGTTAATATTAATACTTTAGTCAAAAAATATTTTACTTTTTTTGTATGGACTGGCACTATTTTATGCTATTTGAAAAAAAACGAGCCGAAGCTCGTGTATGTAACTAGCTTAACAATTGCAATACTTGTTGTGGCGTTTGATTAGCTTGCGCTAGCATAGACTGCGATGCTTGTGATAATATATTATACTTCGTAAGCTCCACCATCTCTTCTGCCATATCGGTATCGCGAATGTTAGATTCAGCCGATTGCAAATTCTCAGCTGTGTTATCCACATTTTTAATCGTATGCTCAAGCCTATTTTGCACTGCACCAAGTAATGCTCGCTGTTGTGATATTTGCTCAATAGCCGCATCTATCATTTCTAACGATGCACTAGCCTCAGCTTTAGTCCCTACGTTTACTTCCTCTAATCCTAACGAAAATACTCCCATTGCATCTATCGTTACATTGATTTTCTGATCTTGATTTGCTCCAACTTGAAACTCAAACGTTCTAGAACCTGATATTGATGTATCATAGCTTTGCTCACTCATCGCTGCTAATGCTGTTTTCATTTCATTTAATGATTCTATTGTAGTTGTAAATGCATCAGTGTCAAAAGTGGAGGTGGTTGCAAGGCCTATTTCGGTAGATATAGAACTTTCCACAGAAGCCCAGCTGGCATAGTTTAGCATATTAGCTAGTTGATCTAACTCCAGTTCGTAATAAGCAGTGCCATCGTCATTAGTTGCATTAGTATCACTTAAATTCTGTAACGCCGCTTTAAGATCTACCAATTCACTAGCACCAAACAATGAACCCATAGTTGTATCCCATGCAGCTATATGAGCATCCATATCAGCATACATAGCAGCTTCGGTTTGCGCTATTAGCGCATTTAAATCGGTTTTAGACATTGCAGCATATTCGGCGTTAATGTTAGAAGTGCCAACAGTGTTGTTAGTGTAAGTAACAGAGCCATCTCCATATAATAGTAGTTGCTCATTAAATTCAGTTTTTGCAGCAATTCCATCAATCTCTTGAAGCAACTGATTAACTTCAAGATTAAGTTTATCGCGGTCAGAATCAGTATAAGTATCATTCATAGACTGAATAGAAAGCTCTCTCATACGCGCCAGCATTTCTTGCGTCTCACCAAGCGCGCCCTCAGCCGTTTGAATTAGCGAAATACCATCTTGAGCATTACGGCTTGCCTGATTTAACCCATTAATCTGATTACGCATCTTTTCAGAAATAGCAAGTCCAGCCGCGTCATCACCTGCTCTATTAATACGCATACCAGAAGACAGTTTTTCCATAGAACCAGCTTGGGCTTTATTATTAATACCTAATTGCCTATTAGCATTATCAGCCATTAAATTATTATAAATTATCATATTAAATCCTCCTTGAAATTTAGCATCTGACATCCTTGTCAGAATAATATTAGCAAGAAGACAGCAGTAGCCCTCTTCTCCATATATATTATATCGTTATATTACAGTATAAATTAATACTAAATACAAATATTTTTTATTTTTGTCCTCGTGCTATTTCCATTACCTTATAATACATTCCGCCGTTCTCGGCTATAATATTATTATACCTAACTAAGCAGAATAATTGTGGATTTAATCCATCAACAATAAAAAAATAAGCAAACTACTACAAATCGATAAAAAAAAGTGCAAGTAATATAAATTAATAACATCAAAGATTAAAAATTAACAGCAGTTTAGTAATTAATAGTAGACACTTCTTTAGAAGTTATGTATAATACACTATAGAAGGGGGAGAAAAATGAAACAGCATTTGCAAGATTTTATTCACTATCTTAAAGTTGACAAAATGTCAGCAAATAACACAATTCAATCATACGAACGGGATTTAAACTGCTTTATTAGGTACGCTAACAGTATTGAGGTAAAAGATATTGCCAACGTAGACACTGACATAATTAAGTCTTATCTTCTATATCTCGAGGAAAACGATAAATCGGTTGCCACTGTGACTAGAAATTTGGCTTCTATCAAATCTTTTTTTAGATATCTATTTACGACAGACAAAATTGAAACTAATGCGTCGGCTGAAATATCTTTAAAAAAAGTTGAGAGAAAAACTCCTAGAGTGTTAACGGAAGATGAAATCCGTTTATTACTTCTGCAACCTGACCTAGATACTAACAAAGGTATTAGGGATAAAGCTATGATTGAACTGCTGTACGCCACCGGCATAAGAGTGTCGGAACTTATAACGTTAAACATTTGTGACGTTAATTTAAAACAAGGATTTATTGTATGCCGCGAGAACTCAAAGGAAAGACGTATTCCTATAGGACCTAGTGCAATCGACGCAATAGAGCTCTACATAAAGAATACGAGGACTGACTTGTTAGTTGATGCTTCAGAAGGTGTATTATTTTTAAACTTTAATGGTAAAGGTTTAACACGTCAGGGATTTTGGAAAATTCTCAAAAAATATGTAGACAAAGCAGGTATTGATGGTGATGTTACGCCGCATACTTTAAGACATTCTTTTGCAAACCATTTATTAAAACATGGTGCAAGCCTAAAATCCGTGCAGCAAATGCTTGGCCATGTAGATATTAATACCACTCAGCTATATTTAGAAATCGATAGATAACCAAACACAAGCCCTAACGTACTCAGTATGTTAGGGCAATTACTATTTTTGGCAATGTGCACAGCCTTGTAGATAATTTAATTACTATGGTACCATGTTGTTGTTGAATTATTATATCAACAGAATTTATCATATTTATCATAATGAGAGGCGGGAGATTTATGAAAAAAGTAATTTGGATTGTTCTTGATAGCGTTGGTATTGGGGCGTTGCCAGATGCGGCTGATTATGGTGATGGCGATGTGGATACGCTAGGCAATGTTTACTCAGCTAATCATGGCTTAAGGTTGCCCACTTTGCGCAAACTAGGCCTTTTTAATATTGACGGTGTTAGTGTTGATGAAAAGTTTGATAATCCAATTGGTAGTTATGGTAGATTAAATGAATTGTCTAAGGGAAAAGATACAACTACTGGCCACTGGGAGATGGTGGGAATTCACACTGAAGTTCCGTTCCCCACTTATCCTTATGGATTTCCAGAAGAAATTATTCGAGAGTTTGAGGCGCGCACTGGCCACTGTGTAATAGGTAACATTCCTGCTTCTGGTACTCAGATTATTGAGGAGCTTGGCGAGCAGCATATGTGTACTAAAAATTTAATTGTTTACACTTCAGCAGATAGCGTGTTGCAAATTGCAGCTCATGAAAAAATTATACCTATTGATGACCTATATAAATACTGCGAGATTGCGCGTGAGATTATGCGCGGAGAACATGAGGTTTCTAGAGTTATTGCTAGACCGTTTGAAGGCGATGTAGGTAAATTCACTAGAACTGCTAACCGCCATGATTATGCAGTTGCTCCAACAGAAGAGAATTTGCTATGCTATGCCAAAAACGCCGATATTCCTGTTATTGGTATAGGCAAAATTGAAGACATTTTTGCTGGCAGTGGTATTAGTGCTGCTGTTCATACTAAAGGCAATGATGAAGGGATGGACCTTACTATTAAATATACGAAAGAACTTGATAGCGGTATTATATTTACTAATTTAGTGGATTTTGATATGAAATGGGGACATCGCAATGACCCTATAGGTTATGGCAGAGGGCTTGAAGTGGTGGATGGTCAAATCGGTAAGTTGCTTGAAGTTATGGATAAGGATGATATTTTATTTATAACTGCTGACCATGGTTGCGACCCAACTGCACAAGGCACTGACCATACGCGCGAATATGTACCGCTATTAATCTACAGCCCTGCTTTTACCGGCGGAGTTAATCTAGGTACTAGAAATTCTTTTGCAGACATAGGACAAACCGTATCAGAAATTTTTGGGCTTAGAAAATTAGCTATTGGCAAAAGCTTTTTAAATGAACTAAACTAGCTATAACAATAGCTTTTTCATCTAAGAATTAACAAAAAACTAGCTATTATCAACCAATTTTTAATTGAATTTACCTAATCATAAGGCTGCAACTTTTGTTGCAGTCTGTTTAAATTTCCCTACTTTAGGCAATACTCAAATAATCCCCGTTGAAAAGACGTGTATTGTCATGTTATTATCATATAAGATAGGAGGTATAACTATGGCGACGTTGAGGCTAATCATTACTATAATATTTGTCATTGCTGCACTAGCTATAATAATCATTGTGCTTATGCAAGAAGGTAAGGGTTCTGGATTAAGCGGAATGACTGGGGAAAATTCAGATACGTTCTGGGCACAAAATAAAAAGAACTCACTCGAAGGCCGGTTTGAATTGTTCACTAAGTTAATAGCTGCAGTTTTTATAATTTCGGCTGCCTTGTTGGGTATGATTTAATTTGTATAAAGAGATTGTAGTCCTACAGTCTCTTTTTTTGTATATAACATATACTATAGTAGAGGTGATGATTTTGAATAATAAACGCAAAGAAACAATAATGAAGTTAGTCTCTGACCCAATGTATACTCCTATGCGTATAAAAGAGTTAGCTACAGTACTACAAGTTCCAGCTAATGAGCGTTTGACCCTTGAGCAGCTGCTTAAGGAGCTTATTGATGAAGGAAAGCTAATGTGTACTAAACGTGGTAAATATAAAGCCTTATCTAGCGCTGATATGGTAGTCGGCATTTTTAGCGGCCACTCTAAAGGCTTTGGCTTTGTTACTGCTGAAGATGGAGCGCAAGATATTTTTATCCCAGCCGACAGCGTTAACGGTGCTTTACACAAAGATAAAGTGCTATGTAAACTAATTAAAAAGGCGCGCCCTGATAAACGGTGTGAAGGTAAAATTATAGACATTTTAGAGCGAGGCGCTACAACAATAGTTGGCACGTATGAGGAAAGTAAGCAATTTGGATTTGTAGTTCCAGACGAAAAGAAAATTGGTCATGATATATATATTCCTAAAAAAATGAAATTTGGTGCTGTTAGTGGCCATAAAGTTTTAGTGGAGCTTACTGAATGGAAAGATAAAACTAAAAATCCTGAAGGTAAAGTAGTTGCTATACTCGGTCACATTAATGACCCAGGAGTTGATATACTATCAATTTGCTATCAACTTGAACTGCCGATGGAGTTTCCAAAACAAGTTATTGCTGAAGTGGCGGCTGTAGATGATACAGTGGCTGATAAAGATAAAAGAGGCCGAATGGACTTACGAGATATTGTAATGGTTACAATTGATGGCGAGGATGCTAAAGACTTAGATGATGCGGTGTCTTTAGAAATATTACCAGATGGTAACTATCGCCTAGGAGTTCACATCGCCGATGTAACTCATTATGTAAAAGAAAAAAGTCCGCTTGACTTAGAAGCTTATGAGCGAGGCACAAGTGTTTATTTAGCGGATAGAGTTATTCCTATGTTACCTCACAAACTAAGTAATGGGCTATGCTCATTAAATGCAGGCGTTGACAGACTTGCGCTTAGTTGCATTATGGACATTGATACAAGTGGTAATGTTTATAATCACAAAATTGTGGAGTCAGTTATCCTTATCGAGGAGCGCATGTCTTACACTAACGTTAAAAAAATTCTTGAAGATAAAGATGAAGAGCTTATGGAGCGTTATAAACAATTAGTTCCTATGTTTTTAGATATGGAGAAATTAGCAGCGATACTGCGAGGCAAAAGACAACGCCGTGGCGCAATTGACTTTGATTTCCCTGAAACTAAAGTTATTCTAGATGCACAAGGCCATCCAGTGGAACTAAAACCATATGATAGAAACGTAGCTACTAAACTAATCGAAGAATTTATGCTAATATGCAACGAAACAGTGGCTCAAGACTACTTTTGGCAAGAGAAGCCATTTGTATATCGTACACATGAAAACCCCGATCCAGAAAGAATAATGTCCTTACTAGATGTGCTAACAAGCTTTGGTCACACATTAAAAACGGGCCAAAAAGTGCATCCTAAAGAATTGCAAAAACTGCTAGAGACAATAAAAGACACACCAGAAGAGAGCATAATAAGCCAGTTAATGCTCCGCTCTATGAAACAAGCGCGTTACAGTGAAGAATGTATAGGACATTTTGGTTTAAGTGCCAAATATTATTGTCATTTTACTTCTCCAATTCGTCGTTACCCAGACCTTCAAATTCACCGTATAATAAAAATGAACTTAAAAGGCAAGTTAGTTGGAAAAAAAGAAGCTGAATTATTTGAAAGATTACCTCAGATTGCAAAACAGTGTTCCTTAAGAGAGCGCAGAGCAGAAGAAGCAGAGAGAGAAACTATTAAGCTAAAGAAAATTGAATATATGGAAGATAAGCTAGGCCAAGAGTTTGAAGGAGTAATAAATGGCGTAACTTCATGGGGAATATATGTAGAATTGCCAAACACAGTCGAAGGACTAGTACATGTAACATCGTTGACTGATGACTACTACGTATATGAAGAAGATAAATTTAGATTTGTGGGCGAGAGGTATGGGAAAGTGTATCAGCTAGGCGATGTAGTTAAAGTTAGAATGACAGCCTTAAGCAAAGCAAACCGTACAATCGATTTTACAATAATAGCAGGCGATAAACTATAGGATATTACGATATCCTATTTTTTTACGCGCATAATGGACAAGCTCTAATACATATATATTAGAAATTTAGGAGGTCCGACGGAAACGTCTGTGACTGACTTTAGCTAAAAGGTTAAGACGGAAATATGTTAAATTAACAAGACCGAAGTTTATTATAGGTGGTGAATAAATGACGCTATCAAACTGGAAATTTCTCGTTAAAGAAATGGGAATACTAGTGTGGGGCTTGTACGAGCTAATACTAATCATAACAGCATTTAAAGCGGTTAGAAAATATGGATTTACAGAGATATGGAAAAAGTAGGGGCTATTGAAAAATAGCCCCTTTAGTTTACTACATTGTTTATTTGTAGTCTAATGTCAGAGTTTACTGTAATCACTACATTGTTTATTTGTAGTCTAATGTCAAGCTCTACTAATATAATAGTACAAAACAATCAAAAAGTCTAGTAGTTTATTTTAATACTTAGTAATTATTGGCTGAATTTGTTTAAATTCCAGTGCAGCCTCAAGAGTGGCAGGCACTAAGCTTAAGTCTGAAATAAGAGAAAAAGGCTTATTAATATGGTCATCTTGAGCAAAAGGTACAAAAAACACACTTTGATTAGTAATAAGAGTGCCAATATTTTGCAAATTAATACCTAAACCATCATTAGTAGAAATAGCTATAATAACAGGCTTAGCATTTCTAAGCAAAGATTTAGCTGAAAGAGTTACAGCAGTGTCGGTAAGCCCGTGAGCTAATTTTGATAGAGTGTTGCCAGTGCAAGGAGCGATTAAAATAGCATCAATGATACCACGTGGGCCTAAAGGCTCTGCTCCAGGAATAGTGTGAATAATAGATTTACCAGTAATAGTCTCAATCTTAGCGATAAAATCCTCGCTTTTACCAAATCTAGTAGAAATTTCGTAAGCATTATTGGACATAATAGGATAAACATCAATCCCAAGGTCCACAACTAAATGTTCAATCATCTTAACCGCAGCTGCAAACGTACAAAACGAACCGCAAAGTGCAACGCCTAACTTAAGGTCTTTCATAATCTTTCCCCCCGCTTATGCATAATAATTTCAAGTCCTTGATACAAGATTTTCGCGGCAGTTTTTGGAGCTACTTTACCAGGTAAGCTTGGTGCTGGTATACAGTGCATTCCGCGAGTTGCACAGTAATTTAAGTCAATCCCTCCTGGTGGTGAGGCAAGCTCAATGTATACACTATCTAATGAACATACATCGATATGCTTAGCATCTAGTATCGGAACTGGTATAGTGTTAAATATAAAATCAAATTTCCACAAATGCTTTTTTAAATCCTCTAATGGTACTGGAATATAATCATATGCTTCTATAAATGCTAAATCTTTTGTCGAGCGCGCTTCTACATATACGTTAGCTCCAAGTCCTTTTAACCTGTGCGCTAAAATTTTTCCACATCGGCCAAATCCTAGCACTACACATTTGCTGTCGTTTATTGTTACTTCACTATTTTGCATAGCATACTGTATCGCGCCTTCAGCAGTCGGTATTGCGTTCGCTATCGCTTTGTAAAGTCGTCTTAACAAGGGTGCTCTCACCATTGTAAACGCCAGAAATAACTGCTGAATCTCTATAATACAACTCAATAACCATTCGCGTTCCATCCCATACCATTTGCTTTACAACGTTTTTAACAAGTGTTCGTTGCATATCTATATCATTTAAGGTTACTAAATTTTTTAATTCAACCAAAGCTTTCTGAACTAAAGAAATGGCGAGTTCATCTGCTTCAGTATTTTTATTAACAATTTCTGCTTCTGTTAATTTCTGCCTAACAGCAGTTGCTTCCTTGTTTAATTTATCTATCTGTGCTATTATAAGGTTGCTAATTTCTGTTTGAGTAATATTTAATGTACTGAGTTGCTGGAGTAAATTTTCTATAGCAGTTTCTTTTTCTTCTACTTCGGATTTTAACAATTGGAGTTCATTGTTATTAGTCTCCACAGCTTGAGTCGCTAACTGTTTTTTAGAGCATAATATTTGCATCTGCTCTGATGACTCATCTGCTAAGGAGACTAAATAATTCAAAACATCACTATCAATATCTTTTCCTTGTACATTTTTTTGATTACATAATTGGCGATTAGTAACTTCTTTCGTACTGCAAATATAAACAAATGCTTGAGTCCCATCTTTTAAAATTTTACCTTTTTTCAATCTCATAGTAGATTGGCAATGCGCGCATTTAATCAGGCCACCTAATATACCACACTTAGATTTTGCCCTAACTTTATAGCAATTTTGGGTAGCACTGGCCTTGCGAATCGATTGTGTTAGTACCCACTCAGCGCCTAGAATTACACCATCATGTTTGCCAACTGCTATAATCCAATCTGATATATCATTTTTTGGCTGATAACCACCTGAACCTGATGCACTACGAGTTCTGTTATATGCCATCAAACCATGTTTACCATCAAAAGCAGTTTTAGCACTAGCTATATCACAGTTATTAGATTGTAGATAATCATACATAGCGCTATCTGCAATTGCATATACTGGATTCTCTAAAACTGATAAAACTGTTGATGGCAAAAAATTGCAACTACGTTTAGTCTTAATATGATTTAATCGCAAAAATGTTTCTACCGCATGCAAACTTTTTAATTCTAGGTATTTACTAAATATAAGCTTTACAGTTTCCAATTCAGACTGGACAGGGGTTAATTTATACATTTTTTTAAGGGTGAAATTTTCATCATAATATTCTATTTTTTCCGACTCAAAACCAAGCGGTGTTGTTCCACCCAACCATCTGCCGCTTCTAGCTAACTTATGCATATTGTCCTTTATCCGTTCTGCAATAGTGTCACGTTCCCATTGTGCAAACGATGCTATCATATTTAACATCATTCGCCCAGCTGGCGTAGATGTGTCACAATGTTCTTTAACGGATATAAATTCGATATTTTTGTTCGCTAGCGTCGACTGAATATTTATAAAATCTTGTAAACTGCGGCTTACCCTATCAAACTTATAACATATTAACATTTCAAATTTATTGCATTGAATATCTTTTAAAAATTGCTGAAACTGTGGCCGTACGGTATTACTACCACTGTATCCATCATCCACATAAATTTTAAACTCAGGGTTTTGTATCATTGTAAACTTATCAATATACTCTTTGCAGATATCCACTTGCATTGTTATGGATTCACCTTGTTCGCTTAGCTTTGATTTGCGAGCATATATTGCTATTTTCATTATTATACCTCCTATGAATTATTGGTTATACTATCTTATGATTATTATAGCCAAACTTTACCAATTCTTATAGGCCTAAAAAAAGCTGTAAGTATTAATTACAGCACAGATAAGATGTTACAGCATTGTGTATATCAATATTTAGTTGGGTATAACTGTTAGCTATAAGGCCATTAAGCTCAATTAGTAGTTCTTGGTGAATATCCGTAGCTTTATAAACTCCCTCAGGCAATGTTCTGTCTATTAACTCTTTTATATCAATCATATATCCACCTCATCATTTTTGGTACTATTACATAAAATTTTTATTAAGTTAGTAGTGAAATAATTATAAAATATATAAAAAGCTATCATTAGATTATCTAGTGATAGCTTTTTATAATGTTGCTTAAATTATTGCAATTGTATTAGTAGCTGAGTCATAGTTAACAGTTTGCCCAAGAGTCTCACAGATTATTCTTACAGGCAACATAGTTTTTCCATCAATTAGTTGTGGAGCAAAATCTAATAATTTATGCTCATTGTTAACGCGTGCAGCTTGGCTATCAAGTGTCATAATTATTGTTACATCAGCAGATTTACATGTAATAGACTTCGTAGTGGCATCCCATTCTATATCTAATCCTAGCGCAGTCGCTAATGGTCTTAGCTCGACAAACGTTGTCCCATCAATTACCACGCCATTAACTGTTGACGTTATGCCGTTTATATTTAAATTGGTTGATTTATATGTAGGAGCCTGAGTATCTGTATTAAGATGCGTATGCGCTGATAAATCTGGAAATTCTGTTACTGGAGCTACTACTGGTTCTGGAGTATCATACGGACATATCCCATTTTCATGTAAGTGAGCAGGATGTCCATAACAATGATAATGATAAGAACCTAATCCACTTACGTTATTATTATCTTTATGTCCACTATTCGCATCAGTGCGTCCTACATGTGCAAATGTTGTTGCGGGTATTGTTAGTGCTATAGCTAGCGCTAATGTTTTTTTTGAAATCTTCATTATATTTTCCCCCATTTTTTTATGTATTGTATTTTAAAAATTTTTGAGTACCTTGATTGCGCTACCTCAGATTCTTTATTAAGTATAGTAAAGGCGATACCGATAGCGAACCCAATACCGAACCCAATACCGAACGCAATACCGAATGCCATTGCCTTTACTATAATATATATCGATGTCTTAACTATAAGACTTGATAGTTTCTATATTTATGCCATTTTTTTTCTTAATTTACTTATTTTAGGTGAAAGGAGCACAGAAATCAGCTAACTACTAATGCTACTAATGTTTGCGCTCTCCCCCTAGCTTGGTATTTTAATTTTTTTTATTATAAGATTATATAGTTACCAAAAAACTTAAACTAATAAAAATATAAATTATCTTGATTTATCTATATTATAAAGATAATTGACTAGGTCAATAATTACTTTTTGTGCTGGCTTAGATAGACTTCTAGTTTTAGCCATTAAGTGTTTGTAATCTATATCGGGCATCGACAGTAATTGGTTGTAATCTATATCGGATATCGGTGGGATATTACTAGCTAGTAATCCATCCATAGGGGTACTTAATAATGCCTCCATAGGAACATTTAAACAGTTTGCAATTTTTTGCAAACTGTTTGCTGATGGTTCACTTTTGCCTGACATATATTTTGATATTATCGCGCCAGTTAAATCTGTGCGACTCGCAAGTTGTTTTTGAGTTAGATTGTTTTCTTTAAGCAATCTATTTAAATTGCGACTGAAGTTAGACATTTAATCTCTCCTTTTTTAATTTTTATTAAATATCCTTGACAATAAACTATATTTGTATATAATTAATTTAAGTTAATACAATATATTTTATAGGATTATATCTTTAATGGAGTATTTCCATTTTTTGGGGTTTAATACCTTGAAATAATAAAAATTTGCAATAACAAAGTATTGTCTAACGAAAAATAAATTTAGAAGATTTTAGAACAGACGCAAAAAATACAAATGATATTGATGAATATGATGAAATACCATTTTAGAATAAATAAACCAAGGAATGAAATGTTATGTCTAGGACAACCCATGCGGGACATAACATGTAGTAAGATACAAGTAAAGGAAAGGAAATAATTTAGAATGGGACAATATGCAGGGTTAATAAGTCATAAATATACTGATGATGCAACAGCTATGACATTTGATGCAGGGTGGGAATATACAAAGCAACTGATGTCAAACTCCAGAGCCGCGGAGTTAAAGATAAAGTATTTATCTAAGATGACATCAGAACAACAAAATGATTTTTTACAATTAGCAGCAGATGCTGGGCTAATTGTAGATTAACAACTTTACTGCGTCAGTTACAATTCCAGCTGACGCAATTTGGATTAATTAAAATCCTACCCTCATATTACCAGAGTATATTTTAATTGCTTCAATTATATGAAGTTTCAGAAATATTGTCAAGTAAATTTCCAAAAACAACAATAAATTTATAATTAAGAAGGGGTAAGAAATGAACGGATTTATAAAAATACACAAAAAGATGATATATAGTTGGTTATGGGACACGCCTTGCGATGTACAGCGATGGCTGTATTTGGTGTCCAAAGCAAACTGGACACCACGAGAAATAAAATTATCGGGTAAGATTAAAACAATCCCCCGAGGGACCTTTCATACGTCGTTGGTAAAACTAGCACAGACATGGAAGATAAATGAACGGACAGTAACAAAATTTCTGAAATTATTATCATCCGCGGACATGATAAAGACTGAAATGTCATCCTGTGGCACAACGATAACTATTACAAACTATAACAGCTATCAAAGTGAGGATAGTGTAGGATGGGTAAAACTCGATAGGGATATAATAGAAGACAGTTTTAGTAAACATACTAATCTGTTCTATAACTATGTGTGTAAATTATTTTCTAAAATTTCAGTGCCTAAAATGGAGCATAATGTACACAGTGATATGCAGAGCGATATACAGAGCGATATACAGAGCGATATACAGAGCGATGTACAGAGCGGTATGCAGAGCGGTGTACACCGCGGTAGGTCCACAACTAAGATAAAAAAGATAGATAAGATATCCCAAGATAATATAAAAAGTAAAGATAATAAAAATATAGTAAAGACAAACAAACTAACAAACATGTTGAAAAAACAATTCGTTGTTAATAAAAAGCATACTAACGTAAATAACGATAATACTCTTACTGAGGACACTTATACTAATATAAGTAATATATTAAAATTTGAATTAGATATAAAAAAACCATCTAGAGCTATGATTACTAACTTAGTAGACTTTGATACAGAATTAATAAGCAAAGCCTGTGATGTAACTATGCTTAATCCTAATGTTAATAACACTTATAGTTATATGTTAGGAGTACTAGCTAACTGGAAACAACATGGTGTATCTACTACTGATGCTATTGAGCACTATAATAATTCATATGACCAACAGAAGCAAAAAGTTAAAGCAGTTAATAAAATAATATCAAAGACACAGCCTTTCTATGCGATGTCAAGTCATAACTTAGATTATGATGAAATTGATAAACTAGAAATGGCTTATCATAATAAGATACGCCAACAAGTTCTTGGCGAAATTACTGAAACTGCTACTAATTTAGATGATATTAATAACGAATTAGCTAAAGCTATTGATACTGATGCTAGTGATGCTGTTATAGAAGCATTAGCTTATAAAAAAATAGAAGCATTAGATGCAAAAAAAATAGAAGAGCACAATACTTTTGATTTTAACGACTGGTACAATAAGATTTATGATGACTTATTACTAGTCTATGAAGGGTACGAAAGTCATTTAAAGAATACTGACACGTGGGATGAATCCGCAGAAGAGAATCTATACGCTAAATTTTGTGATAAAGTCAATCAATTAAGAGCAACAAGGGATAGTAGAGATATTGCACTAGTAGAAGCTTTAGCAGTATCAGACTTTTACGATTTAAGCGCAAAATGTTAATTACTAAAATTTTGGCTGTAAATTTACCAAATCGCTAGTTGTAACTTCCACTTGTATATATGTATATTTACTGATATAATATATATATCGGAAATGAGCGGACCATAGTGGCAAGGGGAGGCGACTATATGAAACAAGAGTTAAAAAAATATAGGAAAACGATAGAAGTATTAGAAAGCAAAAAAAAATTACTTGTAGAACTATCATCAGCAGTTACAACTAATATTATAAATTGTAACGAGCAACAATTAGTTGCTCAAATAGTAGAGCTGCAGAATTGGGTAGCTCAAATGGATATGCTAATAAATTGTTTAGCGCCAGCATACAGTGTAATTTTAAAATATAAATATGTAGATGGTCATACTTGGGACTATATTGCTCAAGTAACCAATCAATCTGTATCTAACTGTATCAGATTAGAACAGCACGCAATTAATAGTATTTTAGACGTGTTATCAGTGGATACAATCGCTAGTTAATATAAAAATATTATATGAGCAGCACCCTTTTGCACTACTCATATATAAAAGTTAAATTACTGTAACTGTAGGTAAGTTATTCTCATAAGAAATTTTGATTTTATCGTCTGCTAAGTCTTTCAGGCGGATGTAAGTAACGCCGGACAAAATTTGTCCGCTTACTGATTTAACATTACCGTTTACATCTATTTGTATAATGTTCTCAGGGGATGTAGTAATGTTATTGTTATTTAAATTAAACTCACTTTTCAAGACATCTATTACAGATGAAATTATTTTAAATTTATAATCTGGGGTTAGGATTTTGTTGAGTTCAGCTAAGTTGTCAATAAATCCTACCTCAATTAAAATGGCTTGCATATTTGAGCATCGTAGCACATGTAAGTCTTGGCGCTGTTTTGCACCGCGATTAGTTGCCCCCGTCGCATCGCAAATTGCGTTACAGATGAGTTGTGATAGAGTCGCATCTGTGTAATATAATACTTCGACTCCGTCTGCTTTGCCTTTGTAGGCCTCGCCAGCTGCGTTTACATGTATGCTTATATACAAGTCTGCGCCTAAGGCGTTTGCTCGATTTGTTCGTTCTTGTAGGGTAATTATGTCGTCTTCGCTATTGCGTGACATATATGTTGTTACGCCAAGCGCTTTTAGAGCGCTTTCTAATTCAATAGCATAATCTAATGCTATTGGTGATTCGTATTGTCCATCGGATGATACTGCACCGCGGTCCCAAGTGGAATTTCGGTGCCCTGCATCTATATATATCTTCATGTATGTGCTCCTTATATGTTGTTATGGGCGACTTACTAGTACGCCATTGATAAATACTGTGTATGCAAAACAATTTGATAAATTTGCACTTATAATGCCATTATAAACTCTACAATTATGTACTATGCCTGGGTCTTTGCCTTCAAGGTTGGCTTGGGAACAAATTGCTAATGCCCCGGTAAATTTGTTATATGCATCAGGTAATTGTAGTAATGTTAAATCAGCACTTTGAGTAAATGCATTACTAAGCGTTGCTATTTGACAATTAATGTATAGTGTGTTATTTGTCAAATAACAATTTTGCCAAGTTATATGATAGGGACTTGTTAATGTTACCTTATCTTGTGGATATATATCAATGCCACTTAAATTATCACTTAAGTTTTTGGCAGTTAGCACTTTATCATCATTGATATAAATATCATGTGTTGTAATAATACCTGCTTGTTTACTATGAGATAATGTTATTTCTGCCGCGACGCTACCTATTGTACCGTTTGGCAACACAAAAGTACTGTCTTGCATGTTGTTTAATGTTAACTCAAAACTATTAGTAATTTCAATTTGTAAATTTACTCTGGATTGCTCGTTCGCATTACTGTTCCAGAGAATTTCCACGTAAGAACTATCATATATCCCCCCCTCTATGATGCGGATGGCTTGGATGGGGATTGCACTAGTATAGGTACTACAATTTAGCACAGTTATTTTGTTGCTACTATTAGTACCATGCACAGAGCTAACCAAAAATGACAATGTTTGATGACGACTAGGCGTACGTTCGTATATTGTAATGGTACCTAGCATGCACTGATTACCTGTTGCTATGCGGTACCATCCAGGCTCTAAATAATCCGTAAATTTTAAATATTGTCTATTAGCCTTATGCTCAATATCTATATTACCCATACTATCTTGTATTAGTTGCTCAACAGCTGTAAATTTATTAGACAATTTGTTAGCTGACCAAGTTGCATTTAAATTATTAGTAGCACTATCATCAAGTAGAGTATGCCAAATAGCGCCACCATCATTATATGTTAACAATTGACCTGATTTGCCGCCATCTGGTATGTGTTTCGTAGCTGTTGCTGCATGCGTCGCATTTAGCTGTATTGCATTATCCAACACAGCTGTATTATAATTTTGTTCATCGATATTGTATACATCATCTCCGCCTGGCATATACAAGTTTAAATAATCCGTTCTGGTCATAGCTTTTTTCTCCTGACTTTGTTATGTTCTAAACACTACTCGATTATTTTGGATAAATCGATGTGAAAACTGCTGTAAATCATTATGTGTACGAGAGCGCAAATCATTATGCATAGTTTGCACAATCGTATAATCAATACCTAAGTGGGCGGGCTTTACCCCATCAACTACCGTCATAATAGACGCTATTAAAGACTCTACATTATCAGATGAGTCAAGTTTAACCTCTATCCAATAGTCATTAAAGTGTTCAACAATTTCCGGATTACAACAATAATCCTCGATGATTTGTTTAATTAATGCTACTGTACTAATACCTTGTCCTTTAAGTCGTGTTAGTATCTGTGCCCTACGTAAGTCATAACTTTGGTTTACGTTGGTAGCTAGGCCAACATATTGTTCCCAATTGGTTAAACTCCAAGTTGCTGTGCTAATAAATATTTGCTGAAGCAAATCTTCAATGGCATCAGATAATAAATCTTTTGGTGAATTAATAGCATCTTGAATATCGTAAACTTGGTCGCTATCTTGGTAATTTGCAGGTAAATAATCAATTAACTTCATAACACACCTAATTCGATTAAATTTATAATACCAGGCACCTGAATATCTTTGTCCCCAATAGTCAAATTGACATTTGAGTCATTTAGTTTAAAATATTGTACTTGGTCTACTCCGTTGCAATCATACAACAAAGATACACATCGGTAAATATCAATTACATTGGTGCGAAAAACACAATCTTTAATATATTGCTCGAATCGTTCGGCGAATTCTGCTTGCACTGCTGATAAATTAGAATTTGGACTAATTGTTAATGCACAATCTACATTAATAAAAACCTCGTTTGGTGCGGCCACTGAGACACTAGCACCAATAGGTCGTGTGCCTTCAATGTAGTTATAAACTGTATCTAATACATCTTGGTCAAGTGCTCGTTTATCAGACGATATTGGCATAACTAATACAGTGCCGTTGCCATTGTGCAAAGGATATACTCTAGCATCCGCTACTCCGTCTACTGCCATTGCCCATAGTCTATAGTGTGCTGCATTACCTGATGTAGCGGGCGAACGCAGTTGTAGTAACACTCTGTCTCTTAGTGAATCATCGGACTCTATTCCAGTGCCGCCTAATGTAACAACTTTATTAGTTACAGATGTCACACCATTGATGGTTATTGGCAGTATACACAGCATTCCGGGCAATACATTATATTCATTTCCGATTGCTTTAGCAATGACAGGTACTGTTACTGTACCTGTTTCATCAATTGCCGCATCTTCTGTTGTCTCAAATAAAGTTGACGTGATAGTACTTACCAAACTCCCTCGCAAAATAGCTGTACCGCCTTTACCAGCAAAAGTAACATAACCGCTTGCATAGGTACCACTTTTGCGCTCAATACCATATTCCTTCGCTCTCATTTCAAGATAATTTTTTTCGGTAGTATCTAAAAACATTAACTGTATGGATTTCATAATATTTTGATATGCATCTGCTAGTTCTAACGATATTGGACTTACCATGTCATTAGTAAATGACCCTTCTCTCGTATCGATTGTATTAATCTTACTCAAAATTTGATGTTTAATTGATTCATAATTCATCTCACTATACACTCAAATTCACCCCCTCTAAACTAGTTGTCCCATACACTGTAACTAAATTACAATTTATTTCAAGCAGCCCTTTGTTAAAATCCATTGTGACATTTGTAATGGATTTAATATAAGGGTTTATCATTAAGCATTCTTTTACGTATCTTTCGCATTCTGCTTGCACATAAATTTTACTATAATTTTGTCCAATTAAGCTCTCAATTTCACTACCATAGTTATCACTGTAAATACGCCAGCGATACCTGTTTGTAAGCAAACTTTTGTAGCACCATGTCTGTATAGCATCGTTACCGTAGAGCATTACAATATCACCATTTGTAATAAGTGGTATGTTTTTAGATACGTCCCATGCTACTTCTTTGTAAATCGGTAATTCATTGCCTTGTCCAGTACTTATATCGCCAAAAAACGGAAACAAACTCATATCACACCACCTTACATACCATTACAAATCGTTGTTTATCATTACTCATGAGCATTAGTACATCATCATCTACAGCATGACTATCTACTAACTTTTCATTTATAAGTATTTCGTTTTGTTTTAATACAATCCCCGCTACTTCTACTACGATGGGATTTGCTCCAATAATTTTACCAATAAAAAAAGTAGTCGGGTTGTTAAGTTCTGCTTGTGTACGTATGATTTTTGCAAGAGTTATAAATGGATTATCTGCATTAGTCATCAGCTGTTTCCTCGCTTCCAGCAGTTTTATCATCAGCTATATTGTGGTAATTAAGTACAAGCTTATTTGTATAGGTCCCGTTTCTAAATGTGTGATAATCTTCATCTATATAAAAAATGCCATTCAGCCCAGTATAATCTTCTTTAACTGTAATTTTTTTCCCAGTGACATAACTAATATCTCCAACATTTTCTACAGTAATTTTATGTGTAATACCTTGCAATAGTGACTTAGCAAGAGTTTCGTAGTCTTCATCATCTTTATATTTTAAGTACTCACTTAAGGAACCAAAGTGATTATACTCAAAATCATTTATTATTGTTGTTACTAGATTATCGTTAGCATTGTATACATTAACAGCATTAATCATACCATCTAGACTTTCAGATGCTTCAGCAGTATATAAATTTACTCCGCCGGATAAAGGCGCTCTGACTTCTGTTGAACCTTTTTTTATAACATTTAATTGATTATTAGTAAATATTATCATAAATTTGTCTGCTGTAGAGCTTAAATTATAGCTACTGATTATAATATCAGCTAAATTTTGATTAATAAAAATGCGGCTTATTGGGTTGCCTGTTGTGATTAAATTACCAATATTTATACCAAAATCGCTACAAATTTTAGTAGTAATAACATCAGGAGTTAAGTCCTTAAATTTATAACTTACAAAATTTTTCGTAAGATATATGCCAAAATCAGTACAATATACATTAATCTTAGCAGTATTAGTAACTTTTGTCCTGTCCCATACTACGCCGTAAAAAATTATTTCTCCATCCACTATTACTTTTATATGCTCTCCTAAATTTACGGCAATTACAAATGTTGATAAATCCTCTATATGTTTTATGATATAAAAGTCAAGTCGTCTGGTACAGCATCTATAATCACCAGATATTGTAAGTCCTCCTATAATAGATGTTATATCGACTTGATGGCCAGTGGAATCTATTTTAATTATTTGCATATTATGGTCTGGCATTATTTCCTCCTATTGTAGTTTCAGCAGTATTTACGTTAGGAGCATGCATTTTTACATATTCAGCTAGGGTTATTTGATATGTAATATCTCCGTTATCATGTTGGCTTTCACCCCATTTGATTGATTGTACTATCATCTGTGCATTTATTTTAGTGATATTTTCATCTGCGATAATTAATCTAACTATATCTTTATTATCAACATGTGCTTGTATTACTTTAACGTAATATAACGGATTAGCATATAATCTACTAGATGCAAAGTAATAATCTCGACAGGGGAATATGCCTGATATAACTATAGTCTTTAGTTTTTTGTACCCTATAACGTGGACGTTGCCTAATCCAACGGATTCTATAGTTTGTATATCCCTACTATCATCAATTTCATACGATGAGGGCGTTACTGGCAGTAATAATCCATTTATCCTAAATTCAAATTTCAAAAAACACCTCCAATTGCTTTTTTTAGTTCGGTCACTAATTTGTGAGATATATCAATTATATCCATATCACTAGTTATTGTATTATGTACAGTTAGATTAATAGTTGGATTAAGAGTTGTTTGTTGATGAAATGCATTAGATTTATTTGTATTACTATTATCATAGCTTACAACCGCATTAGTCGAACTGTTGTCATAGCTAGAAATATTATTTTGCTTCTGGGCGCGGTATTGTTGAGCCTCAATTGCGGTTAATACCATTTCATCCTGATGAAGCAATGCCGGCATATCATTATATGGCACTCGTTCAATCCCTGTGGCATAGCTACCCGTGTATTTTGACATTGCTGCTAGATGGTCTGCATGCTCTAATGTGTCAAGCGCAAAACTGTTTTGCTGATTATTAATTTTATTAGTAATGCTCCCATGGTCTTCTATTATTTTTGTTTGTACATCTACGGTAAATACATTATTGTCCATAGCTGATTGGATTGCACCAGACCAACCTTTAGTAAATTCGTCTGCCATTAATTCACCGTATTGGATATATTCGCCGCTTTCTAGTATTGCATTTTGTACATCGTTAATTAATGCTAAATCCGCTTCTAACATAATCCGATAACCTTCGCTATTTTTATAATTAGCTTCGGCTTTCGCTCGTGCTTCGGCCATAATTCGGCCCATCTCAGCTCCATTTTCTTCTTCCATGGCTTTTTGATAATCAATAGACTCCATAGCATCTTTTGTTGCACTTAATATTGACTGCTGATATTGGTTTTCCAGGTCGGCCTGATATTCGCCTATAACTCGATTTGCTTCGCTCATCATTTCTAGGTAACCGTCTTGTAATTGAGCAATCTCTGCTGTCATACCTTCTTTGCGCACTTCCGTATATCCTGCACCCATTGCCATGTCTAGTCTTTGGTAAGTATCTTCCAATGTTGATTCTAAGCCAGCATAAGTTTGGGATTGCTTTTCCATATTTCCTGCAAATTCTTCGCCCATCCGATTAATAATAATTTCACTAGCTTCTGCCCCTTCTATCATGCCCTTACTTATCATGTCATATACATCGCCAACTGACACCTCATAGGCATCTGCTAAATAGTTAATTGCCGGGATTGCACGCTCGGTTAACATGTTCATATATTCTAATGTCGTTTTATTAGTTACGTTCATTCGCCCAAGCGCTGTTACCACCCATTCTTGGCTACTTGAATCTATCCCAAGTGCACTGCTAGCATCACCAACTTTTTCTAATATGGGTAAAATATCATCTTGCTCATACCCAAAGCTCAACATGTTTTTCGATAATTTTAATAAGTTATCAGATGTATAAGGAGTGTATGCGGCAAAGTCTTGTATATCCGTTAATAGTCTACTTGCGTTATCATCACCACCTAGCATTGTACTAAAGCTTATCATGTTTTGTTCGCGGTCTGCTGCTAAGTTAATTCCCGTATCTAGAGATTGAGATTGAACTTCTTTGACGAGTGTGTAAATTTCGGACACTTCATTTCTGAATCTTTCATCGTCGCTTGCTAGTTGAGCGGTCAGTGCTTCTATCGACCCTGCAAGCCCCCCAACTGCTGCTCCAACAGCTGCCCCAATAGGTCCAGCTATTGCACCCATCGCAGCCCCTGTTAAAGTGTTACCTACAACAGCAGATATTTCAGTTCCAGTTTCAGCGCCATAAATAGCCGTAAAAGTATTGTTAGCAGCGTTTGTCAAACTATCTCCAACTAGACTACTAACATTAGATAATGCTGTAGCAGCTGATGTTACAAAATTATTAGGTGTGGTTTGATTATTATCATTGCTATTACTACTACTTGATACTACAGTTTTGTTACCGCTATCCGATTCCAATGTTTTTAGTGCGCGCCCTGCGTCGCTAGCATCTTGGCTAACTCGTCTAAGCTCCATGGCCATTTCGGCTATTTTGTCTACCTGATTTGCATAGGCTTCTATCGCTCCTTCTTCCTGGTTTTCGATTGCTTTTTCAAGTTCGGTGAGAGCTTTTTTTGCGTTTGAAATATCCATTTGGATTAAGAGCTTTTCCCCGAACGCGCGCTGTTGTTTTGCTCTATAGTCATCAACTGTATTACCAAGAGAGTTTACATTAGTTCGCATGTTGCGGATGGTATCGCTTAACTTGTCTTGAGCGCTAAATACTATACTAACGTCTTGCGCCACTTATAATCACAACCTCTCATCAAATTCGAGTCGATAGAATGCTTCAATTATTTTTAGTTCCGCCGGTGGCATTGCATAAATAGTGGACGGGCTTATGCCGTGCTTACTCCATGCATAATACATTAAGTTAGCAAGCACATTGCCGTCCATTACTAGTTTTTTATCTCACGCACCGCATCAACTGTAAAACCTGATATAACTTGTATCTCGTTATAAATTGCTTGTATTTCTCCAGCCAAAAATAATTTTTCGATTACATCGAGATTTTTATTTACTGCAAATTTCTCTCGGAATATCGGGTCGCTAAATTTTTTGTTATCTAATTTTGTTGCTTCTAAGACGGCGTATAATTTTTGCGTGTGATGGTCCTTGGCTACCTCCGATATATATTGTATTTGTGATTGCGATAAAGGCAAACAAGTTAATATAAAAGGTTGTCCAAATAATGCGGATAGTCTAGTAATTTCTATATCTTTGGACATGTTTTGCTCTAAAATGTCTGGGTCTGATTCTAATAATAAATTTATAATATTCATGATAGTTTCCTTTCTATCGATTATTGGGGGGTGATTACGTCTAATAAGTCCCAATCAGTAAATGTAAATGGTGATGTAATAGTTCCAATGGTATCTGCTGCCCAATCTGCTAATGTAATCGTTGAGAATTGTACATTTTTAAATACAATACGTTCTGCGCCCCAACTGTCTGGGTCTGCTAACTTTGACACTATAGTAAAGCTGGGTGTCTTACCTTGTTTGATAAAGTCGGATAATTTTAATGTCATCCTAGAATTTGTTTTAGTCATAGTCACAGACCCTTTACAACTCATCCCATTAACTTTTTGGGTTTTTGCAAATGTACCGCACATTTTAACATCAGCATATTCTAATGACACTTCTGCCTTTAAGGCTGTAGTTTCACGTACTATTTCGCCATCTAGGTACATTTCGCCGAAGGTTCCATTCATGGCTCTGCGTTCATCGTATGGCCTATCTAAAAATTTACTCATATTATTTCTCCTTATTAAATGTTAAAGATAACACTAATATCCTCAATCGCATCTAAGATTTTATAACTAGATTTAATAAAAACACTTCTTTTGGTATTAGATTCTTTTATTTCTTGCTCACTCATGTTATCAACATCGTAACCTGTGGTTTTTAAAAATGCTTTTTGCGATTCAATATCTATTTCTGTTACTATATCGCTATCTAATAATGTATCATTTCGGAGGCCCTCTAGGTATGATTGTATCGCAACTACCAAATTAATCTTATTATCATAAGTATTAGCGTACTTACCAACATATTGATTTTCACAGACATTTTTAATATCGTGATAGATTAAGTCCATAATATCAACAAATTTAGTAGATTTTAAATCCTCGGATTTAACTTCTCCAATTGTTGTAAGACTATTAATCGCTCGTGCAACTTTACAATTTTCGCCATCATTAAAGATTACAAATTGGCCATCATTTACCATATTATCTAAGATTGATTTTTTAAAGCGAGGCACATCTATAATTTCTGGCACAGTATAATACGTACAAGATACTTGTAGCGGAGTCCCCGCCAACAAACTGGCGATTCTAGAACAATATTCAGCAGTTGAATACGTTTTTGTTGTTGTAACAATGTTATCAGTTGTAAAATTAATAATACCCTCGTGGTCAGCTTTGCAGTTTGGTAACACCGCTTTAACTTTCATATTATCATTATCACGCATAGTTTTAATCATAGTAGCAGCAAGTGCTACATCTTCAGCTGTTATCGCTGGGTCAAATGCCACATAATCAAATTTACATGACTGCATCATCTCAAGTCCGTCTGCAATTGACTCGCATACAATCAATTGCACATAGTTTACTGCGTTCGCGCCGCCCAAAAATGCTAATTTTAAAAAATCTTTATTAGCAACTGTTAAGTCATCTGGTATATCAAGTACCGTATCAAGCCTTGTTATTAGGGGATTGTCATCTACTAGTACGCACGCTACAATACCGCGGTCACCTCGTTGTATAGCCGTACTTGCTTTGCTTTTAAACTCAATAAAAATGTTAGGTAACCCCATTTTAAGTCATCCTTTCTTTATTTACATAAATTGTTTCAATTAATTCTCTTGCTCCTTCTTCTATATCTTCTACCAATGCCTCATCATAAAATGTAAAATCCAAATCTATAGTTAATTGCCCATCAGCATCACCATAATTATAAGTAAATTTGAGTGTCCTATCATTAATTTTAATATAAAACCTATCTAAAAAAGCTGATAATTTATCTATTAGTTCAAATTTTTCTCCATAAGTTGCATTTTCATAAGCATTTTTCATAAAACAAATGATTTGTATATTTACTATTTTTTTTTGGACAAATTTTGTATATCTACTATTTTTATTAAATGTTACCAAATATAATAAACTAGGGGACAAATATCCTTCTGGTAAGCTCATAACATAATGTTGTGCATCCACACATTTACTTACCTCTTTAACTGTTGCAATTAGTATATCGCTTATTTTAATCATCACAAAATTACATCTAACATAAATAATAATGCTAGACTACCCCAAGCTAATATATTTAGTAGAGTTAATATATAATCAATTACTTTCCACATTACTTCACTTCTCCCTAAGCTAATCTAAAAGACCGATTTTATTAAATCGTCATAAACTTTTTGTGATTCATATTGCATTTCATCTGCTAAATCACTTAAAGCGTTACGATACATATGCTTGCCTGGCACCCAACCCCCATTACGAGTTTTATGTCCATTTTCCAATAAGTGTGTATGCGGTGCTACTTTATAGTCAGGTCGGATAGCAGCGTAACCACCGCCAGAACCTATATGTTTTGTTACTCCTCGTTTTAAATTACCTGTTTTTTCACCTACTGCATCAACATTAGCTAGTACTTTTTGATACATTATATCCCCATTTCTTTCAACTAATTTTTGTTTTGTCTGGGGCCAATCATCTAATAATTTATCTAGCTTTTTAGCAAATATATCAACTTCATTACCCATTAAATCACCTCTGTTACTCTTATTTTAATACTCTCATTTTTGTACATAAAATTATCTACTGAGTTAATGTTAAACAATCTATTGTTCCACTTAATCCTATCAGTAATTGCAATATCAGGACAAGCGCTATATCTAATGGTAATTTCTAATGTATTTTCAGCACCATAATTTTGGGCATTCCACCATTCTTTTGCTGATAAATTGTTAATTGTTGCCCAAATTGTTTTATAGCTAATAAAATCTTTAGTAGATATGCCGAATTTATCAGTGATAAATTGTTGTCTTTCTATCATAATCCGATTGTTTAGCCTCGCAGGGTTCATAAGTGATTCACCCTGTGCATATCTAACGTATTAATAATCATTTTGTTTACACTAAAGCTCGTCTTGCCTGTAGTTTCGTATAGTCTTTCCTCGTAGTAAGTTGCAGCTAGTACATAAACTACAGGGATTAAGTCCGTAAAATTATCCATCTCATTTTGAGTTAATCCTGTATAGCTTGATATATAAGCTTTTGCACTAGCTAAACAGATTGGTACATAATTATCATCAAAATCTAATCTTAAGTATTGTGCAATATCATCTGCTGTAATTTCAGATATTCTTTTCATTGTTCTTAATCCTCGCAAGTAATACATACAATAGCATCATCATTTTTGGTAATACCATCTAAATAAATATCTGCTGCATAACCGATTAGTCCGCGCTTAGTATAAGTACTGTCAGTATAAATATGTAATGCAATATCTTTTTGTAGGTTAGTGTGATATGCATCAGGACAAGCGAAATAAATTGTTGATATATTAATACAGTCACTTACTTCTATTGGTCTGCCTAACAGCATATAACCTGTACCTTTTGCAAGATTAGGTTGCAATAATGGTCTACCCATCTCATCAGTCATATTATCTAAAACTAAAAACATTTCAGTGTGCATAAACCATTTTGCTTTATTTTGCTGAGATTTTGCCAACGTATGAAATGCTTGCTTCACTACTTTCATACTAATATCAGTGCAATCTATTTTTTTAGTTAATCCTATACCAATTCCTTTAGGCTGCTTAGTGCCACTCCCGTTAAAAATAGCATCTTCAATTGCATTCGCTAAGCCATCACTAATTTCCTCCACAATAAAATTTTCTAAATCAATTTCTTGCGAGTTTATCATTTGTTGAGTAATAGCTGATTCAGCGTACAATCTATGTTGGCCAAGCTCTATAATTTCTATAGTGGGCGTTGAAGCTTGTGGGTCATTAATAGAATTTTCGGCTTCCCACGTAGCTGTTATCCCTGATAATTTTTTTGGAAATCTAAGATTTCCGGATATAGAAGTTAAATCGAAAAACTCTATCGCGTTAGAACGAGTTGTAGCAGCTTTAATAATTTTATTTGATAATACTTGGGTAACTACATAGCCTCCTTGGTTATTTGTAGTAGTATTAAGAGCGCGAAGTTCTGTTAAATTTTCGCCAAAAATAGCGCGAAGTTCTCTATTTATATCAACAACATCATCATCTTTAGTATCCAGCGCGCGCTCTTCTACTGCAATTGTAGATTTTAACGTAGTAATAGTTTTGTCTAAATCATCGATTTCTTTTTTTAATTGCTCATACTTTATTTCTTCATCTTGAGTAAATGCTCTCGTTTCTGTTACTACAGTATCATAAATTACTTCTAATTCTGTTAATTTTGAGTTTCTTTTTTCGATAATTGCTTTTAGCTTCATAGTTACATTCTCCCTTTAAGTTTTAAAATATCGATTTCTTTCGATTTATGGTGGCCAAAATCCATTATAATGCTACGTTGCTCAATTACTTCATTATTTGCATTTCTGGTTATAACGCTAGTTGCATTATAGGCTGGGGTAATATCTAATATAGATACTTCAAGTAGTGTAATATCTGTTAAAATTCGTTTGCCATTTTTTATCTCAAAATTATTATCTATAAATCCAAATGACCAGCCCTTTAACTTACCCGTTATAGCTATAGATATAATATCTGCATTAGTAATAATAGCTTTTGCATATAATCCAATGTTATCTTCTTTTAGGGTTAGAGTACCATCATTTGTATCACCTAAAACTTTATTGTGATTATATCTAAGTTCAACCGGAACAGCAGTTTGTAATGCTGAAGCGAAAGTACCAGCTTTAACAATTTCAATATATTTTCCTGCTGCGCCTGGTATAGGATTACTTTCTCTTTCTACTGCGTTTACATAGCCTTCAACGCTAATTTTATTATTTCTAACTTCTACTTTCATCTATTTCACTCCTCCCATTTATATTAGCTTTAGTCCCAGTGTTTGGCGTATAAATTTCACCCGATACAGGGTCTAATAACACATCCGCTAAATTAAGTTTCATCCGATTAAAACCCAGGGGCTTTAAGTCTAGCTCATAACGCACTTCATCTATTTGCATAAAATTAGCGTTGATTGCTACGCGATAAGCATTAAATAACTTTTCCATGTCGCTTTTTAATAGCTCCTTGGGGTCAAAAGCAAAATAATATGAATCTTTTTCTGATTCTAATAAAAGCATTTTATTTAGTTCGCACACTAAGGCACTGTATATCGGGATAATCGTAGATTTAATAAAATTGTTATACTCATCAACAGATGCGGTACCAGCTAACACATTCGGAGGAACACAAAATAGTTTACAAATTTCAGCTGAGTTAATAACTTTATTTTCATTCAATTGCATTTCAGTGCTAGACAAACTTGCGGACTGAAATTCCATACCAGCATCGAGCACTATAACATTATCATCAGTGTCTGTAAACATTTTGCGCCAGGCTTCCTTTATTTTATCTTTTGCATCTTGAGTTAAAACTTTTGTGGATTTTAAAAATCCTTTTTCTGCACCGCCTGACTTTACTAAAGCATTTTCATATACCAAGCTATCATATACTACTTTAAGTATTTCACTGCTTGTATTAATGATACCTGCGCCCGACACTCCATTTGTACTGTTTTGAGTTAATTTAATAAAGTCAAAATCATAATACTTTTTTCCGTTTATTAAAATTTCAGTGCGTTTAAAAATAGGTTCGACATCATTAATGATAGTAACATTGTTGCTATTGACATAATGTAAGCTTTCAATTTTATTACCTTGCCTGTTGATAAAAATATATCCATTGCCTTTTAACAAATAATCCTTAATAAATACTTCTTTCATCTGTACAGCGTTTAATAAGTCTCCTGTATCATCATTAAGTAAGTTTGTTCTGTTGTCACTAACTTCTTCTACTGTGTTATCTACTAGTTTAAATAACTTAATTGGACTACTATTAATAATACCTGCTATAAACTTTACGCATGCTTTAACGGTAGGGATTTGCATTGCTTTAGCTGCATCAATTACTGTGTCATCAATCATACTGTTAAAAACCATATTAATATTAGAATCAGACCTGGTTTCTTTTTGATGAAATGGCCACATTTCCGTTCCCCCTTTCTTATCTTAAGCAATCTTAAAATGTTTGAAATACAAAGTTGTTACCGTATAACTGCTCCTGCTCTAATAGATATAATGCATTTATTAGTGATACGACTATATCAACCTTGCCGGAACTCTTTTTTTTATTTACATACTTATTTTTATTTGTATCTTCTGTACATTGGGCGTTTTGGAAGTTAATTTCTAACATTAAATTATCCTCATACCTAAATTTTTTGCTTAAAATCAATTCACGCAACCACTTAGTGGGCGAATGCAAAATACTAGAATGTTGCTTAATCTCAACACACTCTAATCCTGCTGCTGTAAGTTTTTGTACAGTGCTAAGGGCATTATACCTATCATAACCTACTTGTACAACATTAACGCCATAAACATCTTTAAGATTAATTATTAATTGTTCAACCGCTAAGTAGTCAATAACATAATCACCGCACGAGATACAATGACCGAGTTTAATAAGTTTATTATAATCAACTTTTTCTTTTTTTGATTTTATGGCAATTCGTTCTTTTGGAATAAATCCAATACTCTTGCTGTATACAATATCATCCTCAATGCATACAAAACTAACTGCTGTATTATCATCCGTAAGAGACAAATCTAAACCAACATAAACATCTTTACCCGCCCAAAAAAGTTTGCTTTCTGCCACTGAACATTCTTTGAGCTTCTCCATATCGATGTAACTCTCTGTGCCTAACCCTTTATATTTAATATTTAAGTGCTTGCACAAAAAATTTTCCCTTTTATTATCATATAATATAGCCATATTGCGTTTATCTATTAAGCTACTAAATACATCTTTATTATTAACACTCACTGGATTCGCCTGATAAATTGCTAAATTATTAGTTTGCCAAGCTTTTTGTAAGGCTGCATCGGGTTCATATAGCAAGCTAAATCGTCTATTATCTGATAAACCGTCTAATACTTTTTTACTAATGTCAATTTCATCCACCAATACGCTAGAGTCGTTGGGGTATTGAGTACTTATAATAATACCAAGTTTATTTTTTAACGTAATTTGTGATGAGCGCATTGATTCAATTGGATAAGAATCCATGGCACCAGCTTCATCCGCCAAAAATACGGTTGCTAGTTTACCGTCCATTTTATCGCTACTATAAGCCAGTGGTTCATATACACTATCTGTAATTTTACAGCGGATAACAGTAGCATTAATTTTAAAATGCTTTTGGAGCGCAGGACTGCTTTTAATAATTTTTTTTACTGCTAGGTTTAGCTCGTTGGATAGTTGGTAATTAGGTGCGACCGAAAAAAATCGGCTAAATTTAGACTCGGTCAGCAAGCTTACAATAAAAATTACAGCCGAATAAAAAGTCTTAAAATTTTTACGCGATATTTCGAGTAAAATTGTTTGATAATATCGCCGATTATCATCTCTGTTTATTGTACAAAATATTGCAACGATTAAAAACCAAGCGTAATCTTCCATGCACTCGTATAAATTAAGTTGTAAATCGGGATGTTGTATTAACTTGAGGATTTTTACTAATCTTTTATATTGATTTTCAGCAGTGCATACAAATTTATTTTTGCCATCTGCAATATTTAACCAACTTTGAGCTTGTAATTTGACATAAATACCAACTTTGTTTGTGTTTAAACACCAAGTCGCATATTGATAAGCTTTACTTTCTTTAATCATCTAACATCAGCGCCTTCAATAGGGGGTCATCATCTTGGCTACTCTGTTTGATGTTGGCTAACTTGGCGCGTGACTGAGGACTTAAACATAATTCATTACAGCAGCGATAAAAATCTTTAGTATACTGAGTTTTAGCTACTTTAACAGCTTTATCAGCCACCATGTCAAAATCTTGGTTAATTAAATTTTCAATGTGTATTAATCGGTCGATTGCAATTGCGCATATGGATAAAATGTATACATCTAAATTACCTAGCACACTGCTCTCAGTTAATTCTGTTAATATGTAATTAAAAATCTCTATTTGATTACGGTTTAAAAAAGGAGGGGCAATAAGCTTATCAGTATCCCCTCTTAGGTTGTCTTCTGTTTGTTTTCGGTTGCTAATTTCATCTTTTGTTAAATTTTTTGACATTAAATCTACACTTTTAGCTGGTCTACCCATAGCATTATCGCCTCCTCAAAAAAATATTTCATTTGGGGAATTTTTTTAAAATTTAGGGAGCCACGTGGTGTTCCGCGGCCTCCTCTATGCGGTTGCTTAGCACAGGGGGGGATACTAAGTCAAGTAGCAACTGACGAGGAATTGCACCGCATTCGGCCATCTCATGATGGGTGCTACATAACGTAATTAAATTGTTATCCTCTAGTCCAAGTTCTAAATTTTCAGATAACGGAACAATATGATGCACCTCTAAGTTGCATACATTGTATCTTACTGCTCCATAATCATAGAGCTGCCTGAAACATAGCACACACATAAACTTGTCTCTAGCTCTAATCTCATCTCGCTTATTTTGCCACGCTTTTGATGACCTAAACTTATTATTAACCGTTGGAACTTTTTTACGAGCTGGCTTGTAACCACAATTTATTTGAGTATCGTGTATTCGCAAGCAATATTTACAACTCTTTAACATACGCGCCTCCCTTGATAAAAAAGTAGTGCCCTGTAGGACTACTATATAATATTAACATAGATTATCTACCATTGCATTATCAACATCTTGTCAACATATTTCAAAATGTTTCACCGTTTATATACCCCCCCTTTTGTAAAAAGTTAATAGCTGTTGTTTATAGCCTAATCCTCGTTGCTGATAAGGTACACTAAGTCCCCTTTCGTATCGACTTAAAGTACTTGTAGCGATGCCAAGTTTAAGCGCTACATATTTAATTGATAAACCTAACGCCTTGCGACGATAGTAAATATAGCTGCCGAAACACAATTTATCCGCAGGTGGACCCCAGGATTGTTGTGTAATTGTATGATTACCTAGCGACTCTAATTTATACCGATAGCATTCAAAATAGCTATCTCATCCATTTCCATAAGGTCAGTATAACTTAAATTACGGAAATCAAGTTCGTTTACAAGATCTGGCTTTAGTACAGATAAACACAAATGAGGTGATGTCATATATTCCATAAACATTTCAATAGAAACGTTAATATTACTCAAAGGAGAAAACAAATTTTTACCATCACGACTAAAAGGTATCGGACCTACAACATAATTGCAGTTAGAAATATCTTCTAGTGACTTTGCCACTCGCACACCGATTGGAATATCAGGGTGACTTAGGGCATAAACCCAAGTGTCAAAACCTCGGTCGAAAAGAATTTTGGCAAGCCTTACAAAACGTAAATCCCCACCAACAATGGCTATAGAAATTGTATTCAAAATACGGCCCCCTTACCAAGAAATAAAACAGTCGTTACTATAAAATATGATAGAGAGCCGAATGTGTGAGTAAATTAATAGTAAGTAAATGATATTTTTTGCTAATTCTGGGTATACTGATTAATACGCCAAAATATTTTTGGTTAGTGCTTGTTATTTAAGCCTATATATGTTAGTATTATTTCTATTGTAGGCTAATAGCTTATATAAATAAATTAAGTAAGCGAGGTAATTGTTATCGAAAATAAATTGTTTGAGAACCTAGAGTTATCAAAAGAAATGAAAAGAGCAATCAAGGAAATGGGGTTTAAGGAAACTACTCCTATTCAAGAAGCAGCTATTCCACCAGTTTTGGCTGGTCGTGATATTATAGCTCAGGCTCCAACTGGTACTGGTAAAACGTGTGCCTTTGGTATCCCTGCTATCGAAAATATCAATGTAAAAAGCTCGGACGTACAAGTTTTAATATTATGTCCAACGCGTGAGCTAGCGCTTCAAATTGCTACTGAGATGAATAAACTTTGTAGCCATAAACGAGATATAGGCATCTTAGCCATTTACGGCGGAGAATCAATAGATAAACAGATGGCAGCTTTACGCAGAATGCCACAAATTATAGTAGGTACACCAGGGCGTGTTATGGACCATATGAGACGTAAGACTTTAAAGCTTGCTAATCTTAAGATGATGGTTTTAGATGAAGCCGATGAAATGTTAAATATGGGATTTAGAGAAGATATCGACACTATTTTAGAAAACATTCCGGAACATAGACAGTTTTTACTATTTTCAGCCACCCTTCCGAAACCTATTATGGACATTGCTAATAAGTATCAGCATGACGCTATTAAATTAAATACTACCTCTAGAATTATTACTGTTCCAACTATTTCACAATATTATTTAGAAGTGTATGACAAACGTAAATCTGAAGTTTTAGCCCGACTAATTGATGCTAATCAATTTAAGCTTATGGTTGTTTTTTGTAATACTAAAAAACGTGTTGATGATTTGTGTAGAGACCTTATGTCACGTGGCTATAGTGTGGAAGCTTTGCATGGTGATATGAAACAAATCCACCGTGATAGTGTTATGAATAAGTTCCGTCGTGGTATTGTAGACATTTTGATTGCCACAGATGTTGCGGCTCGTGGAATTGACGTTGATGATGTTGACGCAGTGTTTAATTACGACTTGCCTGCTGATGAGGAATATTATGTGCATCGTATAGGTCGTACAGGCCGTGCAAATAGAACTGGTGTATCTTATAGTTTCATTTCAGGTCGTGAGATTTATAAATTGCGTGATATTGAAAGATATACTAAATCTAAAATTGAAAAAATGTCCCCACCTTCTATGGAAGCTGTTAGAGATAATAAAGTTAAATCCATTGTAGATGAGATTAAAACTGAAATCGAACGCGGAAAAGTGGGTAAAAATATTCCGTTTGTACTTCAAATTGCTGAGGAGCTTAATAAAAGTAATCCAGAGCTTGATGTTACTTCAACAGAAGTAGCTGCAGCGTTCTTAAATGTATCTATGAAAAAAATTGTTACAGGTTCTTCTCCTAAGCTAACTGTTACTGACTTAGAAGCTCCAATGGATAAGAAGGTGCATTCTGATAAAGGTTATTCTAGATTATTCATTAACCTTGGTAATAAAGATAAGCTAGAGAGTTCTCAGTTAGTTAAACTACTAGCAAGTAATACGTCGGTTAAAGGCAAGGATATTGGCAAGATTGATATGCTTGATAAATTCTCTTTCCTTGAAGTGCCTGGTAAGTATGTGGATGAAATCATTCATGTTTTGACTAAGAAAAAATTCAAAGGGCGTAAAATCAATATCGAAGTGGCAAATAAACGTAAACGCGGCGCGTAGCTACTGAAAGCGAATTCTCTTGTGGGCATTCGCTTTTTTTGTTGCAAAAAAAAGACCGTAGATAGTATCTACAGTCTCAGTAACTTATTGTGCTGCTAATTTTCTATAGTTTTCATATCTCTCTTTAGCATCATCCTCAGTTTTAGCAAATAAAATTTTGCTCTCTTCTGGATACATTTGCGCTAGAGAAGAGTATCTAAGCTGGTTCATAATAAAGTCTCTAAAGCTTTCAGTTGGCTCTTTAGAATCTAATACAAACGGATTTTTACCTTGCTCTTTTAAATCTGGGTTATATCTAAACAAATGCCAGTAACCGCACTTAACTGCATCACCACTATTTTCAATAGAACGAGTCATCCCTTGTTTAATACCTTGGCTAATACATGGTGAATAAGCAATTACAATTGATGGCCCATCATATTGCTCAGCCTCTAATAACACCTTAATTAAATGATTTTTATCAGCCCCAATTGAAACTTGAGCCACATATACATTACCATAAGACATCATCATCATTCCAAGGTTCTTCTTACCAGTCTTTTTACCCGATGCAGCAAACTTAGCAACAGCTGCTGCTGGAGTTGCTTTAGATGATTGACCACCTGTATTAGAATAAATCTCTGTATCAAATACCAATACATTTACATTTTCGCCAGAAGCCATAACATGGTCTAAACCACCATAACCAATATCATAAGCCCATCCATCTCCACCAACAATCCATTGTGAACGTTTTACTAAATGGTCATTTCTTTGCTTAATCGCATCAACTAAATCTTTAGCTTCACCGCTAAACTCAGTGTTAGCAAGAACATTTCTAACTTCGTTGCTCGCCACTTTAGAGCCATTAGCATCATCTTTATTGTTTAACCAATTGTTAAATGCATTTTTAGCCGACTCATCAATATCCATACTAACAAGTTTAGTCATATCTTGAGCAAGCTTATTTCTCATCTGACGATTTGCAAGATACATACCATAACCGTACTCAGCATTATCTTCAAATAATGAATTCGCCCACGCTGGACCTTTACCTTCATGGTTTTTAGTATATGGCGTAGATGGCGCAGAACCACCCCAAATAGATGAGCATCCTGTTGCATTTGAAATCATCATTCTATCACCAAACAATTGAGTTACCAATTTAATATAAGGAGTTTCGCCACAACCAGCACAAGCGCCTGAGAACTCAATTAACGGAGTTTTAAACTGACTGTCTTTAACCGTTGTACCGGCAACTAAATCACCTTTATAGCTAACTCCTTTAACTGCAAAGTCCCAATTAGTATTTTCAGTTTCAACCAAATCACCAATTGGCTTCATAGCTAACGCTTTAGTTTTAGCAGGACATACATTTACGCAGTTCGCACAACCAGTACAATCTAGCGGACTCACTTGAATTCTATATGATAATCCAGCAAACGCTTTACCATTAGCTTTTTTAACTTCAAACGTTTGTGGAGCATTTGCTAACTCATCTTCATTAACTAACACAGGGCGAATACATGCATGAGGGCATACAAACGCACATTGGTTACACTGAATACAATTTGCAGCAATCCAGTCTGGTACATCAATAGCAATACCACGTTTTTCATAAGCCGATGTGCCACATGGGAATGTTCCATCTTCATAACCTTTAAATGCTCCTACGCTTAAGCTATCTCCATCTTGGCTGTTCATAGGTCTTACGATATTTTTTATAAACTCAGGCGCATCAAAGTGTTGAACATCTTTTTCGGCTGCATCTTTCCACTCATCAGGTACATTCACTTTCACTAAAGCTTCAATACCCTTATCAATAGCAGCATAGTTCATATTAACGACCTTATCGCCTTTTTTACCATACGCTTTTACGATAGAAGCTCTTAACTGCTCTCTAGCCTCTTCCACAGGAATAATGTTAGCTAACTTAAAGAACGCAGCTTGCATAACCATATTAATTCTTTTGCCAAGACCAGTTTCTTGACCAATTTTCGTACCATTAATAACATAAAATTGTACATTATTATTTGCCATATATTGCTTCATCTTAGCAGGAAGGTGCTCCCCAACTTCATCCGCATCCCAAATACAGTTAAGTACAAACGTACCACCTGGCTTAAGTCCTTTTAACACTTCGTACTCATCTACATATGATTGGTTATGACATGCAATATAATCCGCTTCATCAATTAAATAAGTGGAACGAATTGGAGAATCACCAAATCTTAAGTGAGACATAGTAACCCCGCCCGATTTTTTAGAATCATACGCAAAATAAGCTTGAACGTACTTATCAGTAGTTTCACCAATAATTTTAATAGCTTGCTTATTAGCCCCAACCGTACCATCAGAGCCTAATCCCCAGAATTTGCACCTTACTGTGCCAGGTTGTGCAATGCTAAAGTTATCTGCTAAAGGTAATGATAAATGAGTAACATCATCTTCAATACCTACAGTGAAACGTTGCTTAGGCTCCGCAGCTCCTAAATTATCAAAAATAGATTTAACATGTCTTGGAGTAACATCTTTTGAACCTAGCCCATAACGTCCGCCAATTATTTTAACTGGTCTTTGTGCATCAAAAAATGCATTTCTAACATCAAGATACAACGGTTCTCCTGCTGCTCCTGGCTCTTTAGTTCTATCCATTACGCAAATTCGTTGCGCTGACTGCGGTACAGCTCCTAAAAAGTGTTCAATTGAAAATGGTCTAAATAAATGAACTTTTACTAAACCATACTTTCCACCTTCTGAATTTAATTTATCAATAGTTTCTTCAATCGCCTCTGTAACAGAACCCATTGCTATAATAATATCCGTTGCATCAGAAGCGCCATAATAGTTAAATAATTTATATTCTCTGCCAGTTAACTCGCTAACTTTTTCTAAATATTCCTGCACATAATCTACCATATTAATGTAATACTGATTAGATGCCTCTCTAGTTTGGAAGTATATATCAGGGTTTTGAGCAGTACCACGAGTTACAGGATGTTCTGGAGATAGAGATTTTGCTCTAAATCTAGCAACAGCTTCATGGTCTAACATACTCGCATAGTCTTCATAATCTAACACTTCAACTTTTTGGATTTCATGTGACGTTCTAAATCCGTCAAAAAAGTGAAGTACAGGCAAGCTTCCTTTAATAGCCGCTAAATGGGCTACAGGAGCAATATCTGCTGCCTCTTGAACAGAGCCTGATGCTAACATAACACATCCAGTTTGTCTCACTGCCATAACGTCTTGATGGTCCCCAAATATAGATAGAGCTTGAGCAGCAAGAGCACGCGCACTAACATGAAATACCCCAGGTAATAACTCGCCAGCCACTTTGTACATATTAGGTATCATAAGTAACAATCCTTGTGAAGCCGTAAATGTACTAGTTAAAGCTCCGGCTTGCAGTGACCCATGGAACGCACCAGCAGCGCCAGCCTCAGATTGCATCTCCACAACGCTTACTCTCTGACCAAATACATTAGTTCTTCCTTGCGCCGCCCACTCATCCATAGTTTCAGCCATCGCAGTTGAAGGTGTAATAGGATATATAGTAGCAACATCCGTAAATGCATATGCAACGTAAGCCGCCGCGGTATTACCATCAATCGTCATTTTTTTCTTAGCCATATATTATGACCTCCTCATTAAAATAATATAACCCTTAAATTATGCATAACATATTTAAGATGACATTTTAAATATATCACATATTTACTCAAATATCAATTAATTATTATATGATATTTAGTTAACAAAGATAAGAATTCTAATATTTTTAATGCATTTTTATATAATAAATGGTAAATAATTTCTATATATTTCCATGTTGGTTGTATAAAATTTTAAATTACCAGAAATTAGCAAATTTACCTACTGTTGACATTTAACAAAATTTTGGGTAATATTTTATCATTATCAATTAAGGAGGCAGTTATGATAACACAAAACTTTTTTTGGGTCGGTGAACAAGACCCATCACTACGCGTATTCGATATTATTATGAATACAGAGTTTGGCACTTCATATAATTCTTACTTATTAAAAGGTCAAAATAATGAATTTATACTATTTGAAACAGTAAAGAACGCATTTGGAGATGAATATATCAACAAATTAAAGGACATTGTGGGCGATTTAAGTAACATTACACATGTGGTGGTTAACCATACAGAGCCTGACCATGCTGGGTCGTTGGTGAAGTTAATAACGATGCTAGATGACATTACTATTATTGCATCTGCTGCGGCAATTAAGTTTTTAGGTGGTATTACTAATTTGCAATTTAAATCTATTAAGGCTAGTGAGCAGAAACCTTTAAATTTAGCAGGTTATACGCTACATTTTAAAAGTGTGCCTTTCTTACATTGGCCTGATACTATTTATACCTATATAGAAGAAGAAAAAATATTAGTTACTTGCGACTCTTTTGGCGCTCACTACTCTAGCGATAGAATTTTATTTAGCGAGCATACTGAGCAAGAGGTTAAAGACTTTAATACGGCTTATGAGTATTACTTTAATATGATTATGGGGCCTTTTAAAAGTTATGTGCTTAATGCGTTAGAGAAAATTAAAGATTTGGACATTGACTACGTGTGCCCAGGCCATGGATTAGTGTTTGACAAATCTAATTTTGAATATTATAAAAACCTTTATCGCACATGGTCAACTCCTACCTTTACTAAAGAAGGTGTAACTATTGTGTATGTTTCTGCGTATGGATATACTAAATGTTTAGCGAATAAAATTGCTGAGGGCATTATGCAGCAAGGTATTAATGTGGAACTATTTGACATGGGAACTAGTAAATTTGAAGATGTTATAGCTAGTATTGGTAAATGTAAAGGTTTATTAGTTGGCTCTCCTACAATTTTAGGCGACGCGCTTCCTCCAATATGGCAACTTTTAATATCACTAAACCCTGTTATTCATAAAGGGATTATAGCAGGATGCTTTGGCTCTTCTGGCTGGAGTGGAGAAGCTACTATAAACATTGCGCAGCGACTAAGCCAACTTAATTTTAAACAACCGCTAGAACCTTTTAACGTTTATTTTAAACCGTCTGAAACTGATGAAGAAAATGCAGTGCAATTTGGAATAGATTTTGCAAATGGCCTTAATTCCTAAAAAATTTTAATTAATTTTAAAATAGTCCTAGTAAATTTTGCATAAGTATGATACACTCGGATTGTTATTTTTTCTAAAAATTGGAGGTATTTAATATGGCATGCGAATGTAACGAACATGATGAAACAGCAAAATGCGGGAGTGACTGTGACTGTAGCTGTGGCGCAGTAGATGAGGATTTTCCTAGCATTCATATAACTTTTGAAGATTCAGAAGAAGAAGTTGAATGTGATGTAATTGGTATTTTTGAAGTAAAAGATAAAGAATATATCGCGCTTACACCAAGAAGCGAAAGAGACGCAGAAGTTCCTGATGTATATATTTATCACTATATGGATGATGGTGAAAATCTTGAGTTAGCTGATATTGAGTCTGATGAAGAATATGAATTAATTGTAGAAGAATTTAATTTATTATTTTTCGGTGAAGACGACGGAGTAATCGACATAGAAGAAGAAAAATAAGGTGCAGAAATGCACCTTTTTTGTTGTGCAAAAAAAACGTATATTGTTTTTAATATAAAATTTCTTAAAAATTTACACTAATTTGCTAATTCTAACATCAATTTAACGTTATATTAACAGTTTATTAATAAACCCACTGTATAATACTGGTAAATTTGAGAGGAGATGGAAATTTTTATGAGACGTAATTTAGTATTAATGGCTACAATGCTTATGAGTGCACTAACTGGTAATGTTTATGCAGTTGAATCAGCTGAAACAACTGGCGAAATTGTTATAATTCATACAAATGATATTCACTGTGCTATTGAAGAGAATATGGGCTATGCAGGACTTGCTGCATATAAGACTGAAATGGAAGGTATTTATGGTGTTGATAACGTTATACTTGTTGATGCTGGCGATGCTGTACAAGGTGGGCCGATTGGAATACTTTCTACTGGTGAATATATAATTGATATTATGAATGAGGTTGGATATGATATTTTCGTTCCGGGCAATCATGAGTATGACTATGAAATGCCTAGATTTATAGAGCTTATGGATATGTTAGAAAGTGAGGTTATTACTAGTAACTTTATTGATATGAGTACTAATGAACCTATGTTTGACACTTATACATTAACTAAGCATAATGATACTACTATTGCTTACGTTGGAGTTACTACTCCAGATACGCTTTCAACTACTAGCCCAACTTATTTCCAAGATGAAGATGGCAATATTATGTATAGCTTCTGCGAGGATTTTACGGGTGAAGGTGTGTATAACGCAGTTCAAGATGCAATTGATGCAGCAGTTAGTGCTGGGGCTGATTATGTAATTGGTATTGGTCACTTGGGTGTAAGTGAAGTAAGTTCGCCATGGCGTTCGACTGATGTTATTGCTAATACTTCTGGTTTTGATGTATTTTTAGATGGGCATTCTCACACTGTAATTGAAGGTGAAATTGTAGAAGATAAAGATGGCAATGAAGTGTTACTTGCTCAAACTGGAGCCAAATTTGAGTCTATAGGTAAACTTGTTATTAACCCTGACCTGGGTACTATTACTTCTGAGTTAATCATGGAGTATGATGGCACAGACGACGATGTTCAAGCCTACATAGATAGCATAAATCAAGAGTTTGAAGTTTTATTAAATGAAGTAGTTGCTAAAACTGATGTTGTTCTTGCAACTGCTGACCCACAGACAGGAAATAGAACTATTAGAAATCAAGAAACTAACCTTGGTAATTTAGCGGCTGATGGTTACAGAGCTTTACTTGGCACGGATATTGGTTTAGTTAATGGTGGTGGTATTAGAGCGGATATTAGCATTGGTGATATTTCTAATAACGATATTATTAACGTTCATCCATTTGGTAATAATGCGATGTCTGTATTAGTTAGCGGTCAAGTTATATTAGATGCGTTAGAGATGGGCGCTAGAAGCACTCCGGGGGAAAATGGAGGATTTTTACAAGTTTCTGGTTTAACTTATACAATTGATACTACTGTTGAAAATTCTGTTGTAGTGGATGAGTCAGGTGCATTTGTATCAGTGGATGGTGAGTATAGAGTTAAAGATGTTATGATTGGTGAAGAGCCACTTGATTTAGAAAAAGAATATTCAGTTGCTTCTCATGATTATATGTTAGTTTACTTTGGCGATGGAATGGCAATGTTTAAAGACGCTACAATTTTACGCGAAAAAGTTATGGCAGATAATGAGGTTTTAATTAATTATATTGTTAATGATTTAGGCGGAATTGTTGGAGATGAGTATTCTGACATTAATGGCGAAGGTCGTATTACTATTATTAGCGACGAAGATTTAGAAGAAGAATTAGATGAAGAGTTAGACGAAGAATTAGATGAAGAGTTAGATGAAGAATTAGACACAGAGTTAGATGAAGAATTAGACACAGAGTTAGACGCAGAGTTAGACGAAAACAATGACTCAATCCTTCAACTTCTTGCAACTGAGATTGTTACTGAAGCAGAGCTTGTTGTTGAAACAGAAACTAACGATGAAGATTTAATTAACAATTTAATAAACGAACTTTTTGCAACTGCAGAAGAACTTATTTCTGCTGATGATAGCACTGATGCTAGCGAACAAATTCAAGATTACTTTTTCTATATAATAGAAGATGGTGACAGCTTGTGCTGGTTAGCACAAAAATATCTTGGTAATGGAAACTTATTTTTAGAACTTTATGAGCTTAATAAAGACATTATCGAGGATTATAATAAAGTAAAAATAGGAACAACAATTCGTATACCTATAATCGATTAACACTAATAGCTGATATAGACCTAGTCTGTATTAGCTATTTTTTTTATATTAAGGACTAGAATAATTTCATAATTTTGGTATAATGTTATTAAGACTAACAAAATATGGACTTGAGGTGGACAATATGTATACAAATGTAGTACCAAAAGCGATAAACTCTTCTTTATCAGCAACTTTACTAGAAGATAATATAGTAGAGTTAACGCTGCCAAATTACTTTTATAACGGCCATGCAGATTGGGTCGCATTAAGATGCGAAGGCAAACTAACCTATCTAAGAATACTCGCACGTATTGAAGAAACTGACTATAAAATTTATAAATATCAATGTGATGAATATATCGATTATACAAAAGACAATACCATCGTTGTTAACAATGGTACTCAAATTCCGCTTAACGTTGAGTGGGTTACAAAATTTAGTTATTTCGATGAGTTATATTATTATGATGGCAACGACTTAGGTAACACTTATTCGCCTGAGCGCACTACATTTAAAGTGTGGGCACCTATTGCTACTAAAGTTAAAGTAGAAATTGAAGTTAATGGACAGTTTGAGACCTATGAGTTATTTAGGCAAGAGCGCGGTGTGTGGACTACTACAGTTGAAAAGAATTTAGATGGCTATTCTTATATATATTTGCTTAAAATAAATAACGCATGGGAGCAAGCAACTGACCCTTACGCTTATAGCGGTACTGCTAATAGTGAACGTAGTAGTATAATCGACCTATCGAAAACAGGAGTTGATAAACCGTATATCGCTAGTGTAAATCCTATTATTTGTGAAATGCATGTACGCGACTTTAGTATGTCAGATACATCTGGGATTTTTGATAAAGGTAAGTTTCTGGGGGTTGTACAAGAAGGTACAACTACACCAGCCGGCAACAGCAGCGGTTTTGATTACGTTAAAGAGCTAGGTATAACTCATGTGCAACTTCAACCTATATACGACTTTGGTTCTGTGGATGAAAATAATCAGAAAGCTTATTACAACTGGGGTTATGACCCTATGCAATATAATGTTCCAGAAGGCAGTTATAGCTTAAATCCTAATGAGCCTTACAGTAGAGTTAGAGAACTTCAACAAATGGTGTCTAAATTCCACCAAAACGGCATACGAGTAATAATGGATGTTGTGTATAATCATGTATTTGATATAGGATTAATGGCGTTACAAAAACTTGTACCAAATTATTACTTTAGATACGACAGTGATAAAAACCGCTCTAACGGCTCCTACTGTGGTAATGATTTGGAGAGCACTGCGCTAATGTGTAGGAAATATATTATTGATTCATGTCTTATGTGGATAAATATTTACGGTATAGATGGTTTTAGATTTGATTTAATGGGCATTATAGATATTGATACAATGAATGAACTTAAGGCAAAATGTGAGGCTATTGATAGTAATATTCTAATTTATGGAGAAGGGTGGAACATGCCTACTACTTTAGCTGAAGAGAAGCGTGCTTCTATGAATAATCAAAGCCAGTTACATGGCATAGGGCATTTTAATGATAGATTTAGAAATAACATTAAGCAGATAATTGCTGAAAACACTCCTCGAGACGCTTGGATGATGGATACATTTGAGCAAGTGCTAACTGGTACTTTAAAAGACTTTGGTCATGCTAGCGCTCTATTTAATGATGTACGCAAAAGTATTAACTACGTTGAGTGCCATGACAATTCGTGTTTACAAGATTATCTACTATATGAAAACAATATAACGAACCGCAACGACAGACAACGCCGTGCAATGTTTGCAATGGTTTTAGTTATGTTATCACAAGGCACGCCATTTTTCCAAATAGGGCAAGAGTTTTTTAGAACTAAACAGGGTGTTGAAAACTCATACAAATCGCATGATTATATTAACCAAATAGATTGGACTTTACGTGATGAACATTACGATAGTGTTGAAATGTTTAAACACCTTATTCAAATTAGACAACAATATCCTCACTTTAGATTAACCACAGACGAAATTGATAAGTGTGTAAAAATTAAGCAGCTTAAGGATGAATTGTATTTGTATAGCATTACTAAAGATGATATTAGTATAGATATTTATATGAACATTGGCAACAAACTATATGACAGTTTCGTTCCAGCAGACAGTACCGTGCTTCTTGATACGTATCCAAATATCTATAATGAAATTAATAAATGGCAAATCAAAGTCGTAAAAAGAGAAGTTAAGTAAAGGAGCGATGTAATGAGGCAAACAGCGTTAGTAACAGGAGCGACGAGTGATATTGGGGAGCAGTATGCTATTGAGTTAGCAAAAGAAGGCTATGACCTTATTATTACTGGTCGAAAAGTGAATGCGATTACAAAAGTTGCACAAGAGATAATTCGTAACTATAAAGTTAAAGTAGAGGTTTGTATTATAGACTTTGCCGATGATGAGCGTAGACATAGGTTTATGGAACATATCTCTACTAAAAAAATAACTGTTCTTGTAAATAATGCTGAGAAAGAATTTTTTAGAGATGACTATAAGAAGCAAGAAGATATGATTAAAGTGCATGTGCTAACTACGACGGAGCTAATGCACACGGTAATTCCTCATATGATTCATGCACGCGAGGGTGAAATTATTAATGTTAGCTCGCTAGCTGCTTTTTTAGTGTTACCTAGTTCTATTATGTATGGTGCTACTAAGTCTTACTTAACTAGTTTTTCCATGTCGCTTGGGACTAAGCTTAAGTCTGATAACATTAAGGTACAGGCGCTATGTCCGGGATTTGTTAGTAACACTGATTACCACAATATGCAGCAACATTTCTGGATGAGTGCACAAGAGATTGTAAGGATTTCCCGCAAATATATCATTAAAGATACTACACTTTGTATTCCAGGAAAAATTAATCGTATATTTTACCATCTGCTGCCCGTTATTCCAAATAGGCTGTATTTATCACAGCTTAAACGTAAGGAACTAAAGAAATGTGGGATTATTTAACTGTATTAACATTTAGAGGGATTGAGAATAATGCGTAAATTTTTTATTGCTCTCACACTAGGATTACTTTGCTGCAACACTTTATGTTATGCTAATATCATTAAGGATGTTGATATTATTGCTCAACATCCAGAGCTACCTACGGGCTGCGAAGCCACTGCGCTAACTATGTTGCTTAACTATCATGGCATTATGGTTACTAAGGAAGATGTGGCGAGTATTATGCCTAAGTCAGATGCTCCAGAGCTTAGTTATAAGATGAAGTATGCTGATAATCCGAATTTTACTTTTATTGGTGACCCATTTTCAGAGGATGGCTATGGGGTGTATGCACCAGTTATTTTAGATATGATTGAATGGTTTTTACCCGGTAGAAGGGTAGACCTAAGTGGTGGTAGCTTCGATGTAGTGTTTGATTCCATAGACAGAGGTGAGCCAGTTATTATCTGGGCCACTATTAATATGATTCCACCCGAGAGGGGTTCTTCATGGGAACTCCCAAACGGAAATACTTTTAATTGGATTAGCCATGAACACGCTATGGTCGTTGTTGGCTATGACGAAAATTATATTTATATTAACGACCCATATACAGGGGAGCTTGAAGGCTATGATATTGGCCTTGTAATCCTTCGTTGGATTAACTTAGGGAGACAGGCTGTTAGTATAAAATCTCAATATTGAGGGATTATTCCCTCAATTACATATAAAAAAATTTTTTTCCATTAAACTCCTAATGCAAACGGGGTAGGGGTAGTGTATAATATGAGTATAGTAGATGTTGCAAATGTTGTGTGAAACGGAGGACTCTATGAATAAAAAGCATACTTTGGTTTATAGTATAATTGCTTTCTTATTAGTCGGTTTAGCTGTTGTAGGTTTACATCACCAAGAACCAACCCGTGTATCGTATCAAGTGTTTTTAGATGCAACAGAAAAAGGTTACATTAAAGAAGTAACGTTAAGCGATAACGAATTTATAAGCTTTGAGTTGCATAACGATAAAGCAACTTATGAAACTGAAAATCCTAGAAACGAAAATTTTAAAGAAACTTTACTATTAAAAGGTATCGAAGTTCATGAAAAAAATAGCACTATGCAAATGGCAATGGTTCAGTATTTATTCAGTACAGTTGTTTTTGTAGGAGTGTTTTTTATTGTGTTTAAACATGCTAGGAATGGTCAGTCAGGTGGGAAATTAGGATTTAAACCAAATGCAGTGGAAGTGGAAAATCTTAAAATGGATTTTTCAGATATAGCAGGAAATGTTGAAGCTAAAGAGCAAGTGCAAGACATTGTGGATTTTATTCAAAACCCAGATAAGTATAATAAAGTGGGTGCTAAAATGCCTAGAGGGCTTATTTTCTACGGACCTCCTGGTACTGGTAAAACTATGATGGCTAAAGCTTTAGCAAAAGAAGCTAACGTACCGTTTTACTCAGTTAACGGTTCTGACTTTATGCAAATGTACGTTGGAGTTGGTGCTAGTCGTATTAGAGATTTATTTAGCGAGGCACGTAAAAGTGAAAAAGCTGTTATTTTTATAGATGAAATTGACGCAATTGGAAAAGCTCGTTCTAACTCAGCTGCTTCTAGTAATGAAGAAAAAGACCAAACTTTAAATGCTCTACTTACTGAAATGTCTGGATTTAACAATGGTGAGGGAATTGTAGTTATAGCTGCGACTAATAGACTAGAGTTATTAGATGAGGCACTGCTTAGACCAGGCCGTTTTGATAGACATATTCAAATTGGTTATCCAGACCAAAGTGCTAGAAAGATGATTTTATCATTATATTTAAAAGATAAACCTCTAGATGAGTCAGTTAACGTAAATAGGCTTAGCGAAGATACTATATATTTTACTGGAGCTATGCTTGAGAACCTAGTTAATGAAGCGGCGATTTTAGCCGTTAAAGAAGACGTTAGCATTTTAACTGCTGCTCATTTTGACAAAGCTTTTTACACAGTTATTGCTGGGTCAGAAAAGAAAGATAGAAGTAAAATCACTTTAGAAGAAAAGAAAATCACAGCTTATCATGAAGCTGGTCATGCCTTAGTGACAACTTTAGTTGCACCACAAAATAAAGTAACTAAAGTTACTATTATACCAAGCACAAAAGGCGCAGGTGGTTTTAGTATGAATATCCCTCAAGAGAAAATGTATCAAACTAAGCAAGATATATTAGCGCAAGTTAAAATTTCGCTTGCTGGGCGTGTTGCTGAAGAGATTATATTTGGCAAAGATTACGTAACTACTGGAGCTAGTAACGATATTGAAAAGGCTACTAAATATGTGCGTGATTTCATTACTAAATATGGCATGGATGATAGTATGGGTCTTGTTAATATGGATATTTTTGGTGAGGCTAACAAAACAGAGGTTATAGAGCTTACTAAAAAATTAATGAAAGAATTGTATGATGAGACTAAAATCATTTTAGATGCAAACCATGATAAGCTAGTTACTTTAGCTGAGGAACTTATTCAAAAAGAAACGTTAAATAATGACCAAATAACACAGTGATTAGCGTCATAAAAATTAGGGCTGTTGCAATGTGCAACCGCCCTTTTTAATATTCATCTAAAAAGTTATAATACTCTCCTTCTTTACGGTACCCAAGCACTGTATCTAAATTAACATTATGAGCGCTTCTAAATATATTCATATCTATATGAGGATTAATTTTCCTAAAACTACTTATTAAATTTTTCATTTCCACTCGCTTAGACTCATCTTCCTTTTCCTTATCCTCAGTAAACAAGCACGCGCATTGCAAAAATCTAAGCTCATTATATACGCGCCAAGCAATTACATCTTTTTCCTTAACCATATACAACGGCCTTATTAACTCCATGCCTTCAAAGTTTTTGCTATGCAGCTTTGGCATCATAGTTTTAATTTCGCCGCTATACAACATATTCATCAGAGTAGTCTCTATTACATCGTCAAAATGATGACCTAATGCAATCTTGTTACAGCCTAGCAGCTGAGCCTGCTTGTATAAATAACCTCTACGCATCCTAGCACACAAATAGCAAGGAGTAGTCTCAGTGGTAGCCACTATATTAAAAATAGGCGTATCAAAAATAGTGATAGGAATATTAAGCATTTTGGCATTAGCTTCAATAAGCTCCCTATTTATAGAGCTATAACCAGGGTCCATTACTAAAAACTCAAGTTCAAATTCACTTTTGCCATGTTTTTGTAGCTCTTGCATACACTTTGCTAGCAACATAGAGTCTTTGCCGCCTGAAATACATACAGCGATTTTATCCCCATCACTAACTAGCTCGTACTCATTAATGGCAGAAGTAAACTTAGCCCATATAGTTTTTTTATAAGTTTTAGTAATTGTTCTTTCTACTTGTTGATGTTTCTCTAATTGTTTATTCATTATATTTTCCTTAATTTTTATATTTTGCTTAAAAAACAGGGAAGAGTATTACCCTCCCCCAATTATTGTATTGGAATAAAAAATCCATCATTATTTTCTTCTAGCAACGTAGGTGCTGAATATTCTATAAACGGAGTAGACGAAGCGGGTTCTACTATAGCAGGAGCTGACTCAACTATAGCAGGAGCTGGTTCTACTATAGACGGAGCTTCTACTACAGGAGCTTCCACTATAGCAGGAGGCTCTACTACAGGAGCTTCCACTATAGCAGGAGGCTCTACTACAGGAGCTTCTACTATGGCAGGAGGCTCTACTACAGGAGCTTCTACTATAGCTGGACTTTCTATAAAAGGAATGAAAGCCGTTGGTTCTTCTACTCCAAAGTCTATTATCACCTCGGGTACTTCATACGCCGGTGCACTTGCTACTATATCATCTGGCGTAATATCGTCTAATACTGTAGGTAAAACATCCCCTACAATATTTGGTAATACTTCCGTTTCAATTATAGGCAAATCGTTGTCTTCAAAAAAGTCGTTGTTAGAATTGTTATTAAACTCCTGGAACAACTCCCCTGTACCATCTGAAAACGGCCATAAGTTGGCAGGTATTTCTGGGAATATCTCTGGTATAATAGACGTAGTCGGAGCAGTGTGCACCGTACAATATCCTGTTGGAATAGAGCCAGCAGTTGTTCCTACGTTTACTATTGCACTTGCCGGGCAATATTCATTTGGCAACATATTAGAAACCGAACAAATACGTGTTGTCATATGTGCACTACAATATAAATCCGATAAATGCTCTGGTCTAAAATAATCTGAATGCGTTGCTGTACATAAACTAGTAGGTATCATTCCCGACGTAGAACACACAGTTGCCCAAACATAACCAGTCGTTACTTCATCAAAACTTCTATACTCTAGCCCTTCATGAATATCGCTCATTATATGGCCCCAAATTTGCATATGCTCATTTGAACCTTGATTTAACTGCTTTGGCTGGTCATGTCCCATCCATATGCCAGCTGTATAATACGGAGTATAACCAACAAAAGTTAAGTCTTTTTCGTCATTAGTTGTCCCAGTTTTACCTGAAACAGCCTGAGAATTAAACCATCTGTTTAACGAAATACCTGTCCCTCGTGTTATAACGTCTTGCATCATATTAGTTAACATATATGCTGTTGACTCAGATACTACTTGATACGTAGTTGGCGTGTTATCTATTAAAACATCACCATCTTTATCTAATACTTTGGTGTATAAAATTGGCTCAATATACGTTCCACCGTTAGCAATAGCTGCATATGCTGCTGTTAGTTCTAACATAGTAACACCGTTAGTAATTCCACCGAGTGCAGTTGAATACACCTTATCACTATCAACAAGAGTAGTAAAACCAAAGTTGTGTAAATAATTAAATGCTGCATCAAGCCCTACTAAATCTAGAGTTTGAACTGCAAGAGTATTTACGGAATGCCATATACCACGACGCATTGTGGATGGGCCTATATAGGTAAAGTCCCAGTTTTGCGGAGAATAAGTGCCGGGGTTTAAGTCTATAGTTATAGGCTGGTCAATTATAA
>MDSQ01000016.1_pt1 | contig 49692 bp, 54 predicted proteins | sample 1008251 | NCBI WGS metagenome assembly MDSQ01 (sample SAMN05526597, study PRJNA338239) | gut metagenome | isolation source: Hindgut content | host: Naso unicornis | place: Saudi Arabia: Red Sea | collected 2016-05
ACTTTAAATTTTAACACATTACCTACATAAAAATCAATATAACTATTAATTTCTCTATCCAGCATTATTACATCATCTACCTCAAGTTGTAAAAACTCACGTACAGTCATTGTTGTAGTGCCAAGCACAGCTCTTAGAGGGATGTTCGTCCTTTTTAGTAGAGCCTCTACATTTTTATCTACGCGAATTTCGTCGCTATCGTTCCCACTCTGGAAACGGAACCTTGTGTTGATTTTGTCCATTACTGGTTCTATTACTATGTGCGGTATACATAAATTCATTAGCCCTTCAATTCCACCGAATGCTATGTTAAAAGTTACTAGGGCTACCATTTCATTTGGTGCGATTAGATTAATAAACTGAGAGTTTGTTTCGATTTTATTAAGTCTAGGTCTCATCTCGATAACATTTTCCCAGGGTTCCCTCAATAAGGATACCATTTTTTGTACAATTTTGTCTAGTATCGTACTCTCTATTGCGGTAAATTCGCGTATTTTTTCCATTCCCCTACCAGCTCCGCCTAAAATCCTTTCCATAAAAGCAAAACATAAATTAGGCGATAATTCTAACAACATGGGTCCTGTTAATGGTTTTACATCCAAGATAGCTAATACCACAGGGTTACTTAGTGAGTTATTAAACTCGGAGAAAGTCATAGCCTCTGCACTTATTACTTGAACGGGTATACCTATCCTAAGGTAACCAGAGAGGTAGTTACTTACTAGCCTTGCATAATTTTCGCACATGATTTCCAATGTACGAAGATGCTCTCTTGAGAATTTTGCTGGCCTTGCAAAGTTATACTCCTTTACTGCCTGTTTCTTTTCTTCTTCCTGTATTTCCTTTACATCAATTTCGCCTGTTGTTAAGGCGTCAAATAGTGCGTCAATTTCATCTTGGGACAGTAGTTCGCTCATTGTTTCACCTCCTCAAGCATTAGAACTACTTTTTATTGTACGAGAAAGTCGTAAAAATATACTTCATAAATTATATCTGTTCCAAATAATGCATTTAAAGAATTTTTAATTTCTTCCCCTAGTCGTTTTCCAGCATCGTCTCCTGAAACTGATTCATAAGTCTGACTTCGGAATATCTCAATAATCTCATATCTTATTACTAAGGCTTTTTCTTCAAACCAACTAACAAAGTTACTGTATTGTTTACTGCTATCATCTACTCCTAGCGTTACACCAGCGCGTATTATACGACTTGAAGAACTACCAGTCCCTGATGATAAATTTGCCATAATGACTTCATCTATTGCCCATATAGCTAAATTGTCTGGAACGTATTCAACTGTTTCGCCGGTATTTTCTCTATTTAAAATAGTCCATACAAAGAATCCTCCGCCTGCTACAGTCAATATTAATACGACCAGTATTACTATGATTATAATCTTAAACTTATTATCCAAAAAACTTCCCACCTTTTTTTCCTATTTTATAACTTTTACTTCTACACGTCTATTTTCAGCACGACCTTCGTCAGTATTATTATCAGCTACAGGATAGTATTCACCATATCCTTCAGCTGATACTCCATGTGGGTCAAAATCTAAATAATTAATAAAATACTTAGCTACTGCTATTGCACGCGCAGCAGAAAGTTCCCAGTTACTAGGGAAAATGGCTGTACTAATAGGAACATTATCAGTATGTCCCTCGGCTCTTACATGATAACCTTGTTCTATATATGTTTTGATTTTTCCGCCAATCGTATCTAATACAGGTATACCAATGGTTTTAAGCTCTGCACTACCTGAATCAAAAAGCATTACATCCGCGAATGTTAATACAACCGCATCCCCATTTTGCTCTACTGATACTTTATGTTCTAATTCATTTTCAATAATAAATTCTTCTATCTCCTCCTTAATAGAGGCCATTTCTTCTTGTACTTGTGCATCGACTTGTGCTTCTACCATTGATATTAGTTCTTCAAGAACAGTCCTTTCGTCAGGTAAGTTTTCTACTCCCCCCCCTACCATACCAGTATCATTCATAAGAACTTCTCCACCATCTATAATGCCAGTGGAGCCATTAAATGAATTAATAAATGCCATAAATTGTTCAGCATCAAGGTCTGCCATTGCGAATAGTAGTACGAAGAAGCATAGTAGTAGTGTCATGAGGTCACTAAACGTTGCCATCCATGCGGGACTACCCTTCTTGGGCGGTGGTCCAGCTTTTTTTTCCATACTAATTCCTCCTCATCTATTCTCCGCCACCCTCTGCAACTGTCTCGCGTGACGCTGGGTCTAGGAACGCTTTTAGTTTTTCTTCAATAACACGAGGATTCTCACCAGCTTGTATAGAAAGTAAGCCCTCTATCATCATTTGCCTTGCAAGTACTTCTGTAGCAGTCTTAGCTTTAAGCTTATTCGATGTAGGAGTTGCTAAGAAGTTCGCAAGAACCGAACCATAGAACGTTGTAATTAAGGCAACGGCCATTTTTGGTCCTAGGGTTGAGGGGTCTGTTAGTGCCCCTAACATGTTAACTAGCCCGATTAGTGTACCAATCATCCCCCAAGCAGGCCCGTAGTCAGCAACTGTTTCCCAAAATGAATGTTTTTCTTGATGCCTATCTTGCATAAAGCTTAGTTCTGTTTCTAATATGTCCCGGATTAACTCAGGGTCAGTACCGTCTACCATTAGCATTATCCCTTTTTTTAAAAAAGGGTCTTCCATAGACTGAGCTTTTTCTTCAAGAACTAGTAAACCCTCTCTACGTGCAGCTTGAGCTAAATCATTAATTTCTATTATCAGGTTACTAGGTTGAATTGTGCTTTCTTTAAATATTAAACCCATCGCCTTAAAGCCTTCTATAACCTTTTCTAGAGGGAATGATATAATAAGTGCTGCAAATAGCCCTCCAAAAACGATCATTATAGATGCCGCGTTAATAAATGAACCTATCTCTCCCTCTAATAAAATTGAAATTACAATGAATATTACACCCAAGACTAAGCCTATTGGTGCTCCTTTGTCCATTACTTCACCTCTTCTCTATTTCTCTATAAATCTTTCCAACAAAAACCAACTTCTCTTATATTCTATTATTTCTTCTACTAGCTGTTTAATACTCTCTTTTACTATAAATTTTTTTCCGTCCACTAAAGTCACAACAGTATCGGGAGTTTCTTCAATGGTTTCAATCAATTCAGCGTTTATCATAAAGGTTTTATTATTAAGTCTTGTTACCTTTACCATCTTCTGCCCCCTTTTATATTGCAAAATGCAATTTAATTATTAACCATGCCGCACTAAAAATTTGTGCGACACAGTTACATTAGCGCTTCAAGCTTAAAATTTCTTGAAGCATCTCGTCTGATGTAGTAATAGTTTTAGAATTTGCTTGGAAGCCACGTTGAGTTACTATCATATTAGTAAACTCTGAATTTAGGTCTACGTTTGACATTTCAAGTACGCCAGACATAAATATAGCTTCTGCCCCTATACCGTCAAAATCACCAGAGTTAGCGGTCGCAAGGAACACGTTATCTCCGGCTTTTTCTAGGCCTGCTGCATTTTCAAATGTTGTAGTTACAATTTGGGCAAGAAGTTTTGTATCACCATTAGAATAGTAAGCTGTAATTTTACCATCTGAACCAATATCATAACCAAGCATATCTCCTGCAGCCTTACCTGTACCCTGACCATTTACATCTCCTACACTTGAGTCTAAGCTTGTTGTAGCATTGTATTGAGTAATTCCAGTTATATCAAGATATACCATACCGTCATTACCAATTTCAGCATTAAGACTAGGACTAGCCCCAAGTAGGTCAAGACCAGCTATAGAAATTAATCCTGTAGGTTGTTCCATGTTACCATTGGAATCAAAAATAATTTCTACACTATCAGTAGTGGGTGTTCCGCCTAATGTATAGGAATTACCGTTAGTATCCGTAATGGTATTACTAGGGATATTCATTACCCACTTTACAGGATTTTCATTACCCTCATTAGGATATGCAGTAAACTCAACTTCCATACTATAGTAATTACCCAAAGAGTCATAAAAATTCATTATGGTGGTAATTGCTTTAGCTGTGTCGTCACCAGTGTAAGAGTCATCAAGATTTAAATTTCCAGTGATAGTAACATTTGTAGTAGCTTCTGGTTGAGTAAATAAATTATCTGGCGAATTAAGTACAATGTCTTGCACTTGACCCCGAACAATTTCAGTACCAGTATCATTTGCTAACCATCCTTGGACTTTCATACCATTTGGTATAACCAGATTACCTAAATCATCTACTCTAAGCGCTGCCGCACGTGTAAAATAAGTTTGTTCTGCATCTTTAACAATAATCATCCCATCACCGTCAATCATAAGGTCAAAGGGGTTATCAGTACGCTGAGCTGAGCCTTGTGTCATTAAGATATCTATAGTAGATACATTTACTCCAAGACCAACTTGCATAGCATTTTTACCACCAAGACCAGTAGCATCACTTGCTGAAGTTGCCGATTGAACAGTTTGGGAGAATACCTCGCTAAAAGTAACTCTTTGAGATTTGTAGCCAATTGTGTTAATATTAGCTACATTATTACCAATAACATCCATCTGAATTTGATGGGCCTGCAGGCCAGAAACACCTGAGTATAAAGAACGCATCATAAATAAATATCCCCCTTTATTGAATAAAGCCCTTACCTATGATGCGTTTAACTAATGATGTCTATTGGGCAAAAAATTAACGTTTAAGCGATAAAATTTCTTGTAACATTTCATCCGAGGTTGTAATAGTTTTTGAGTTTGCTTGGAAACCACGTTGTGTAACGATCATATCTGTAAACTCAGAGTTTAAGTCTACGTTAGACATTTCAAGTACCCCAACTTGGAATATACCCTCAGCACCAATACCATCAAAGTCACCAGAGTTAGCGGTTGCAAGGAACACGTTATCTCCGGCTTTTTCAAGACCTGCTGAGTTCTCAAAGCTTGTTGTAACTATTTGGCCAAGTAATTTTGTGTCACCATTGGTATAGTATGCAGTAATTTTACCGTCTGTACCAAGGTCGTAACCAATCATATCCCCAGCTGCATTACCAGTACCATCCCCATTAACATCCCCAACAGTTGCATCAAGACTTGTAGTTGCATCGTATTGGGTAATACCTGTAATGTCAAGTTGAATCATACCATCATTACCAACTTCCGCATTAAGTGGAGGGCTGGCTGAAAGTAGGTCTATACCAGTAATGTTAATTAATCCTGTAGGTTGTTCCATATTACCATTAGCATCAAAGTAAATTTCAACGCTATCTACTGTAGGAGTTCCGCCTAATGTATAAGTATTACCATTAGTATCCGTAATTGTGTTGTTAGGTAGACTCATAACCCATTTAGTAGGATTATCTCCACCTTCATCTGGATATGCTGCAAAGTTAACTTCCATAATATAGTAGTTACCTAAGGAATCGTAAAAGTTAAGATTGGTTACTATTTGTTTTGCTGTGTCATCCCCTGTGTATGAATCGTTGAGGTTTAAGTTCCCTGTAATCTGAACATTTGTTGTAGTTTCAGGAGGTGAGAATAAATTCGATGGTGAATTAAGTACAATATCTTGTACTTGACCACGAATAATCTCTGTACCATTATCATTAGCTGGCCACCCTTGAACTTTCATACCATTTGGTATAACTAAGTTACCTAAGTCGTCGACCCTAAGTGCACCAGCTCTAGTGAAGTAAGTCTGATCAGCATCTTTAACAATTAACATCCCATCACCATCAACCATTAAGTCAAATGGATTGTCAGTTCTTTGTGCAGAACCTTGTGTCATCATTATATCTATAGATGCAACGCTTGAACCAAGACCAACTTGCATGGCATTTTTACCACCAAGACCAGTAGCATCACTTGCTGAAGTTGCTGACTGAATTGTTTGAGAGAATACTTCGTTAAAGGTAACACGCTGGGATTTATACCCTACCGTATTTACGTTGGCTACGTTATTACCTATAACGTCCATCTTAACCTGGTGGGACTGAAGCCCCGACACCCCAGAAAACATTGATCTCATCATAATAAATTCCTCCTTCACACACTCGCTGTCAAATTCTAGTCAAAATCTAGTTATGCATGAATTTCCCCTAAGCGGGGAATTCACGTCTTATATCGTATTAAGTGTTCTTAACAGAAGTTACGTCGTTAAAGTTTACCATATAGCCATCAATATATAGATATGTGTTATGCTGTTGCATATATACATATTCTGCGATGCCAGAAACGGCTATCTTTTCTCCATCAACATATGCTGAACCTTCAACCCAACTACCTGTAACAGTTGGATTATCAACGATATTTTGTACATCTGAGAATGCTACTTCAAGTTCTTGATCTCCAGTACCCAGTACTATATGAGGAACTCCTTCTATCATTCTAACTTCAAGCACTTCACCCTCAACAATAGTTGATTCGGTTCCGCCATATAAGTTAGAAGCTTCAATAACAGCTTGAACTGTTTTTCCGAGTGTATCAAATGCAGTTGAACTACCTGTAATATTAGTTGCATTAATAACTTGTTGTACACTATCTAATGTTATTTCATGCTCACCAATACCAAGTAAGGTCTCGCTCCCATAAGTTTTAACGTAGTCAACATTACCAATAAGATATTCTAATGCTCCCGTTTCGGGGTTGTTATATGAATATTCTATAGTATTCCCAACCATACTTAATGCTGTTTGCTTTTCTGTAGCAGTAGCAATGTTGGTCATTTGTTCAAGTGCTGTAAATTGTGCTAACTGCGCTAACATATCTGAGTTATCCATTGGATCCATTGGGTCTTGGTATTGCAATTGTGTTACTAGTAATTGCAAGAATGCATCTTTACCCATATCTTGGTCTGGGTCACGTACTTCAGTAGTGTTATTCTGTATAGTAGAACTGTCATACGCAACCATATTCCCGCTAATAGTACTCATTAAATCCCTCCAGTCTAGATTCTAACATTGACATTTTTATCATGTTTAAGTTGAGTAACGTCTTTCTCAACTTCAGAATCGCTTTCAAATTCCTCATCCATATATAAGTCGATAAGTTCTTCGATACGTTTCTGTGATTTTGCTCTCTCTTGATTCATGTGCTCTTGGTATTTATTTTCTTCTTGTTGTACATCAACATTAAATTCGCCTACTGTTAAGCCTTGATCTTCTAAAGCAGCTTTTAGTGCATCAATTTGCTCTAATACCATTTCTTTAACTTTTTCGCTATCAACTTTAATATCAGCTTTAATGATACCGCTGTTTTCAACTACTGTTAGAGAAATTTTACCAAGGTCTTGAGGATCTAAGTCCATAGTCAATTGTGTACCGTCAGCTAATTTCACAATTTGAATGTTATCAATAAGTTGTGTTACAACTGGCTTATATTGTACATCAGAACTACCGCCTAATAAAGATGAACCATTACTATTTGCAACTGTTATACCTCTGTAGCTTGTAGGGATATTAAAGTTAGTTTCAATTTTTGTATCTCCTACGAATTCAAAGTTAGTTTGTTGTGCATTTGCATTATTTTGTTTTGAACTAGAATCTGAGTCTGTATCTGCATCACCACGTAAACTTGCTTTTGGATCAACTTCTATGTCGTTTACAGTTGAAAATTCTATTTCTATTTCTGTGTCTTCACTCATTGTATTTGTGTCAGTTTTTACATTTTCTAAGAAAGTGTTTTTAAATGCATCTTCTACTTCTACTAACTCTGTAAAATCTTGTGCTACAACTTGCTCTTCCACTTGAGGTAAAACAAATGCTGTTTCGTCTAATAATGTTTTTAACTCCATTATGCTACCTTGTAAATCTGAATCAACTAGCAATTCTTCAAAAGAAAAATTGTCAGCTATTATATCGTCGAGTAACGCAGGATTATTAAGTAGGTCGTCTACATTAATTTCCAATATTTCTAGAGTCTCATTTAATTGTTCTGGCGTTATTTGTAGATATCCAGCTAACATTTCTAATGCTTCCTCAGGAGATATTTCTTTAACTGTCTTAGCATTGCCTTTTGAATTTGTTTTAGTTCCTTGTTTGCTTACTTCGTTAGATTTGTTTGTAGTCGTATCATTTTGTTTTGTAGTTTTAGTAGTATCTTTTGTTTTAGATTTATCTTGTGTATTACTCTTATTATAATCGTTATTGCTATTTTTATTATAAGAATTATTGTTATTATTGTCTTTTGTAGAAGCAGCATTGTCTAAAGCTTGCTTGAAATCATTGCCTGTGTTAACATTTGCTGTTTGATTTGCTGCATTTGAGAAAGTCGCTGTTTGGAATGCTGTTACTAACATAGTGTAGTCTCCTTTTCTGTGTTTAAATAATGGATAAAATGGGTTATATTGTCAATGTTACTTATAATGCAGTAACATTTGCTACTGCATTGTTAGTATATAGGTGAAATTAATCGAATAATTTGCGCCGCTGTTTCTACGGGTAACTCGTTAAGAATTGCTGATTGACTATTTGTATCCATATTGTTAAAGATAGCTGTTACAAGGGCTGAGTCTGTGTTAACTAGTTGCTCTATAGCACTTGCAGCTTGTTTTGTGTTCATTTGAGCTATTACCGATGCATGAGATTGTTGTTCATCTGTTAACACTTTTTCACCTTTAATTTCTGCATAAATGCTTTGTGATTGCTCAGGATTTAGCTCCTCATACCAAGATATATATAAAGATGGGTTTTGAGAAGCCACTTCGGCATTCCATGCAGCTTGCTCTGATAAAAATGCATTGTAGTTATATTCATAAGTTTGTAATCTGTTAATTTCTGCATTTAATGTAGTTTGTGAATCAGTCAAGGTGGTAATTCTATTTTGCAAACTAGTAATTTGTGACTCTAAATCAGTTATTTCTGAAATTAAATCTTGTTTAGAGTAATCTGCATAAGGTCCTTCATATACGAAAAATTCATTTAAATATGGTATATCTTCCACTAATTCTGCAATAAACAGATTACCTTTATTTACATATGCAATACCTCCGATTATTAAAAGCACTACTAAGAATATCAGCATTTTTTTTCTTCGTTTTTTACGCTTTTCTTTTTTTTCTTTCTTCTTTTTTTCTTTTAATATTTGACGCTCTCGTTTAAGTTCTTCGGGATCTTTAACGTTCCCTGCAGGTTTAGCCGCTGCTGGTTTGTTTTCTTTAGCCACTCTCTTCCCCACTTTCCTGGATATAGTCAACTTTAGTTGGTGCCATCTTCATTATATAGTCAACCTTTGTGGTCTCTTTAGGTATCGCTCTTGTATTCATTTGTGTAGCTCTCACCATTTCGCTAATTTGGTCAACTCTCGTCTGTACTGCTTCATGTTCCATTATTTTTTGGGCTCTAGCTATTTGCTGAATATGGTCAACTCGCGTTTGTACTGCTTCATGTTCCATTATTTTCTTTGCTCTAGCTACCTGCTGAATGTGGTCAACTCGCGTTTGTACTGCTTCATGTTCCATTATTTTCTTTGCTTTAGCTACCTGCTGAATATGGTCAACTCGCGTTTGTACTGATTCAGTCTCAATTATCTTTTTAGCTACTTCTTGAATAGGGTCAACAGTCGTTTGCAACGCCTCAGGCTCTATTACTTTTTTTGATACATATTGAATTTTATCAACTCTAGTCTGAACTGACTCATGAGCCATTATTTTCTTAGCAATAGTTTTTTGACTAATATCATCAACTTTAGATTGTACACACTCTTTAGCAAAGATTTTCATAGCATCTACAGCTGTAGATTCCACTGATTCTTTAGCTATTATCTCCTTAACGTCTGTAGTTAGTGGTTGTTTGGATTCTCTAGCCATAATCTCCCTCACTTTCCTCAGATATATTAAGAATTGCCTTCTTCTTCACTGCTTTTAATATACCTATATCCAACAATCTCGTCAATTAGCTTTTGCTCTTCTTGTAACATTTCGTATTGTACTTGTTCTCTATGAATTTCCTTTAAGTTTTCTAAAATTTTTCTATCTTTCATAGCATCTACAAGATTTTCTTGCTTTTTTACTATATTTTTTTCTGCTTGCGCTACTGCTAAATGTACTTTTTCTAAGTCTTTTACAATTTGTTTTTTGTAGTGATTAACTTGAGTAATTGCTGATGGATTAACTGCACCACTAAGCTCTTGAACTAATTGTTGTGAAAGTTCATTGTCTTTACGTTGAAGATTTACTTCTTTATTTACTAAAAAGTTTTTTTGGGCATAGGCATCGGCCAGTTCTTTCTTCCTCATTTGTTCTACATTTTTCTTAAGAGTAAGAATTGATTCTAACCTAAACTTCACCTTATCCCTCCTCTCAAAATTCCGCTCAACTGTGTTCTATAATATATTTCGACATCAGTCGCCATAACTTTAGCCCACAATTACCGTTATTTTTTTCCATTTTTTTTATTGAACTATTTCTTTCATTACTTTTAATGTTTCTTGTAAGGGAACATTATCATAGGTTGATTGCGTTAAAAATGCATTTATTGAACCCATTTTTTCGATTGCTTTATCAATTTCAGGGTTACTACCTTTATTATATGCACCAACGTTAATCAAGTCTTCTACTTCATGGTAAAGTGCCATGTATTTTTTTATTTCTTGGGCACACTTTCTATGTTCGTCTGAAGTGATATCGCCCATAACCCTTGATATACTTGCTAAAATATCAATAGCAGGGTAATGTGCTTTATGTGCAATTTTCCTTGACATCATTATATGTCCATCTAAAATCCCCCTTGCAGTATCTGTGATTGGTTCGTTAAAATCATCCCCATCCACAAGGACGGTATATAAACCTGTAATACTACCTCTATCATCGTTACCAGCCCTTTCTAGAAGTTTGGGCATAACAGCGAATACTGAGGGGGTGTAACCCCTAGAAATCGGAGGTTCACCAATTGATAAACCTATTTCACGCTGTGCCATTGAAAAACGAGTTAGTGAGTCCATTAGTAGTAAAACTTGACTTCCTTGGCTTCTAAAGTATTCTGCCATTGCAGTCGCAGCTTTAGCTGCTTTTAGCCGTATAAGAGCTGGTTGGTCTGAGGTTGCAACTACAACGATTGACCGCCTTAGCCCTTCAGCTTTTAAGTCTTTTTCTATAAACTCTCGAACTTCTCTTCCCCGTTCTCCTATTAGTGCAATTATATTTATATCAGATAATGCGTTTCTGGCTATCATACCCATTAAGGTACTTTTTCCAACCCCGCTACCTGCAAATATACCTAATCTTTGCCCTTGCCCAACACTAAGCATGCCATCTATGGCTTTTACACCTAGTACTAATTGTTTCTCAATTCGCTCGCGCGACATAGGGTTAGGCGCGTCATTTTCAATGGGCACCCAATGTTGGCAATGTAGGGTATCTCCATTTATAGGAACACCTTGCCAGTCAACAACATGCCCTAATAAAGAATGGTCAACTTGCACAGTTATCTTTTGTCCCATAGACAATACTTCACAACCAGGTCCAATTCCTTCGATGCTTCCTAGAGGCATCAATAAGATATTACTATCTTTAAAACCAACTACTTCTGCTAGTAAGTTACCTGCTCTAGTAACTACTTCACAGATATCACCGATGTTTGCCATAGGGCCTACTGATTCTATGGCCATTCCGACAACTTTTACTACTTTGCCTTTGTATATCATTTGTGATCGGTCTGTAACTTGCCTATACTTTCCTAAATCAATCATAGTTTTTTCCCCTAACTTCACTCTTATTAAGATATATCATTTTAGTCATGTGAGTCGCCAACTTGATGTACTAACAATAAATCTTGCCTTACATTTTCTAGCGCGTTCCAAGCGTCATAATAAATTTCACCATTATCAGTACCAATAATACAAGCATAATCTGGTAAGTCAGGTCTTTCTATTAGTGTTGTTCCCTTAATTATATTAGTAAGTTCAAATATATCGCTATCAGTTAAGGTCGAAAAGATTTTACTGGATACGCCTAATTCGAAAGGTTCTATAATTCTTTGTTGATATAAAATTTTCCTTACTAGATATCCAATCCATCTATTTGAGTCTGCTAGCTCATGGCTAATAATGTGGCCTAATAAATCCAGTACTAAATTTACTACCTCTGTTTCCATATTACCTAATAATACTTGTTTTTCTTGCTCAGCTTCGTACTTGAGCTGTTCTACATATTGCTGAGCATTTTCCTTCTCTTGGGCATTATGTAAATCAGCACTTTCTTTATCTTGCCTAATTTTTTTCCTCATGTCATCTTGGTACTTTTTCATATCTTTTTCGGCTTTTTTTGTTATACTAACTGCTTCTTTTCTAGCCTCTTCCACTATAGACTCAGCTTTATCCTCAGCTGCTTCTAGATGTTGTTCAGCTTGCCAATATAAAAACTCTATATCCTCCTTTTTAGGTAATTCCTTACGTTTAAAAGGAGGTTTAGGGTCTTTTTTCTTCTTTTTAAAATCTTGTTCTTCTGGTTTAACCTCGATTTTAGGTTGAGGTATATGGTTTTGTGAATTTTCTTCTGTTCCTACATATACCTTATTATCAAGTTCCTCGATGGTCCAAGGTTTTAAAATTCTACTTCCATCTCTACGGTATCTTTCTTCATCATCTATGAGTTCGACTTTCCTAGACTTTATTATTGGCATGCGACCTGGGGAGTAAATTCTGTCATCTGCATCAATTAGCTCTATCTGTTTAGCTTTTATTATATTCCTGGCCATTCATTCCACCACCTATTCAAATTAATACTCAATAGTTTTCTATTATTTTTAACTTTAGTACAATTTTATGAGTCCTCTTAAACAGTATATGACTTAATGGAAATTCAATTACTACATAATCATTTCATCTCCACCACCACGAGCAATAACAATTTCTCCAGCCTCTTCTAGTTTACGTACTATACCAACGATATTTTGTTGTGCTTCTTCAATTTCTTTAATACGTTTAGGACCCATGAATTCGAGGTCTTCTTGTATCATCTCAGCAAGACGACTTGATACGTTTTTAAAGATAAGAGCTTTAACTTCTTCGTTAGTACCTTTAAGTGCAACAGCAAGTTCATGGTTGTCAACTTCACGCATAAGCCTTTGAACTTCTCTGTCTCCAAGTATAACAAGGTCTTCGAATACGAACATACGTTTTTTGATTTCTTCTGCCAATTCTGGTTCTTCGATTTCGAGACTTTCCATGATGTTTTTTTCTGTCGAACGGTCAACCAGGTTGATAATTTCAACAATTGAATCAATTCCACCAACTGTAGTGTATTCTTCTGTAACAAGGGCAGATAAGCGTTTTTCAAATTCTTTTTCGATTTCGTTAACTACATCTGGGGAGGCTCTATCCATTAAAGCTATCCTTTTTGCAGTATCAACTTGTATTTCAATAGGTAAGGCCGCTAAGATTTCGGAGGCCTGACTTATTTTTAAGTAAGAAAGAATAAGCGCAATAGTTTGAGGGTGCTCATTCTGAATAAAGTTAACTAATTGAGAAGCTTCTGTTTTTCTTGCAAAGTCGAAAGGACGGATTTGCAAGGACATTGTTAATTTGCTGATAACTTCTTGTGCTTTGTCATGTCCAAGCGCTGTCTCAAGAAGTTGTTTCGCGTAGTTAATACCACCTTCAGCAATGTATTCTTGAGCTAGACAGATTTCATAAAATTCTTTTAGCACTGCTTCTTTAAGTTTTGGTGTTACCGATTTTATACTTGCAATTTCTAACGTTAAATCTTCTATTTCTTCTGCTTTTAAAAATTTAAATATTTGAGCTGATTTTTCTGGTCCTAATGATATTAAAAACATGGCAGCCTTTTGACGACTAGATAATTGTTCACTTTCTATGGCCATAAACTTACACCTCTCCCTCTAAACATTTCTAATTGTTGCTAGCCAAAATTGACTAGCAACAATTAGGTTTAATCATCCCAGTCTTCTTCTAACCAGTTACGCAATAAGCTTGCAACTGCTTCTGGTTTCTCGTCAACAAATTTTTCGATTCTACGTTTAGTTTCCAGAGCTTCACGTAGTTCAATGTCTTCAAGAGTTTCTTCAACTGGTTCTTGTTCTTCTTCCACTTCAATTCTTTCAAGCATATCTTCAACCTCAAGTTCAGGTTCAGTTTCAACCACTTCTTCAGGTCTTCTGAATTTAAGCATTACAAATACTATAATTAGAGCTAATATTCCAAGTAATATATAAGGTAAGAAGTCAACCATAGTAACTTCATAAACTGGCATACTAATAAATATTGGCTCTTGGTAACCCAGCACAATTACATCATTAATTCCTGTTCCTTTTTGGACTGCTTCTATTATAGAAGGGTCTACTTGGATTGGAATTGGTGCTGCGTTAGCAATTTTATATGCTTCCCAAGATGTTCCTGCTGCATCTAATTCATCTTCTAATAAAGATTGGTCATGCAGTATATATTCTACTACGTTTACCGCAATAGAAGAATTATTGTAATCGATGGTTCCTACGTTTTTAACCATATTTGCAATGGATTTATTGTTGTTGTACCATCTATCAGCAGCTTCACTTGCACTTTCACCAACTATGCCATCGGCATTAACGTAGGTTGGTACTTCATCTGTATTTTCGTCAACTCCAGGAACTGCTGCACCATCATAATAACTTGTACTCTCAGATGCCCTAGTACTTTCTTGATAAAGTAGTCCTGAATTAGTCCCATCTAGAGGTGAGTAGTATTCTTCGGTCACCTGAGTATGTTGGTCAAAATCTAAAATTAAGTTCGGACTAATTGTGATTTCATCATAAATTGGAGCTAACAATGCTGTAATTTTACCTTGGATATCCTGCTCAGCAGCAAATTTTAACTGTTGTTGGTCATTCATAGAATATCCCTGACCAATGGTTGCACCATTATACAAAGTGTTGCTATCAGAATCAATGATGGTTATATTAGTTACATCTAAATTCTGAACACTATTTGCTATAAGTCTTGCAATTCCCTCAATTTGATTGTGACTTAAGTTACTTCTAAGCGTCAACATAACACTTGCTGAACTTTGTTGTCTTGAGGCTAAAAATGAATTTTGCTCTTCTGGTATGTTCAGTTGTACACTAGCTGAATCTATGTTACTCATCGAAGTCAGCATATTTTCTAAATCGACTTTCGTTAAGTACTGTAACTTAGCTTCTTTCTCGGCTTCCGTGGTGGACATTGAATTATTTAGCGCATCAGCAAAGGTATAATTTCCATTGGGAACGCCATCCCTAGTTAATAAGATTTTGGCGTTATTCATGTCCTGCTCATTTAGCGAAATTGTCTTTCCACCATCTGAAAGCTCGTAAGCGATATTATTGGCATCTAAAACCTCTAGCACTTGGGCCACTGCATCCAAATCTAAGTTCCTATATAGCACTCCCATAGTAGGTCGTGTATATACAAAAATGGCTACAGCTATCGCAATAACTATTCCTAGAACTCCTACCCCGATTTGAATCTTTCGATTCGTCGGAAGTTCAGCCCATCTTTCGGTGATTTGGCCAGATACCTGTGTAATTGTTTCTTGCATATCTCACCTCGTTATGTTATTTATTATACAGGTATTTGCATTATCTCATCATATGCTGACATTATTTTATTTCTAACTTGCATTGTAAAATTTAATAAGATGCTTGATTTTTCCTGGGCAATCATTAGTGAGTGAATATCCTCGTTTTGCCCTGTCATAAAATCGTAGGTTAGCTGTGTTGTTACTAATTCAGCCTGATTTGTTTCCTGTAGTAAATCTGTAGCTGCGTCAAGCGCAATCTTAAATGCACCATCGTCAATATTATAACTATCTAGCGTTTTTTGATACATTCCAATACTTGAAATTGCTTCAACCATTTTTCTTCCCCACCTTTTCTTAATTGTAATTTATGATAATTTCATAATTCATTATGTCCCTAAATGGGATACTTTATTTACGATTTACTAACTTTATGTTCCTAACATTAAGATAACCCCTATCATTATTAAATTTTAACCCCCTTTTAGAAGGTGTAGCGAATTTATGCTCCTGGTGCGCGGAGCATATCTTATGTTCCAAGCTCCAACGCTTTAGCATTCATAGCTTTTAGGTTGTTGAATGCTGTAACGTTAGCTTCGTATGAGCGACTTGCCGAAATCATATCAACCATCTCGTTTATAATATTTACGTTTGGCAAAGTTACATAGCCATAAATATCTGCATCGGGGTGACTGGGGTCGTATACAACAGGCATAGGACTTTCGTCTTTTACAATACTATCTACCTGTACCCCCTGCAAATTTTTAGGATTACTAAGTTGTCCATCAAGCTCCCTGTTTAGGATGTTTTGGAATCCTCCAACAGGTTCCATGGACTGAAAGGTTACCATTTGCCTCTGGTAAGCACCACCTTCCGGAGTTCTAGTTGTGTTAGCATTGGCTAGATTTTGAGATATAATGTCTAGCCGAAAGCGTTGAGCAGTGAGTCCAGTTGTTGCAATATCCATTCCAGTAAAAAATGACATTTGTATTCCCTCCTATTGAATGTTTTGGAATATGTAGGTATACCTACCTATCTGTGATTGTGCTCTTTGAATTAATGTATCATAGCGAGTTTTTTCTTTACTAAGCTCTGCCATTTCAACATCAATATCAATATTGCTTTCATCAAACCTTAGTCTAACATTAGCCTTATCTTGATATACAATCGGTTCAATATTAGCGAAATTGATATTGTTTACGCCATTGTATGCTATTTCTTGTGCCAAGAAGCTTTGAAACGCTACATCGCTACGTTTGTATCCAACAGTATCAATGTTAGCTACATTTGTAGTTAATTGATTATATCTCATAAGAGATGCATCTAAAGCCATATGCGTCACATCTATATTATAGAACATTATTAGCCTCCTCCTCATTATTAGTATTATATATAACTTACTTTTAAATGGCAATACCTTTTACTACATATTTCTAAAAAATGTAATATCTGTAACAGGCTGTTAATATTTACCTACAATATTCTGTAGATTAGTATTAGCATTAATGGCTGAATTATAGCATCAATTGCACTAGTCCCAAAAATTACCAACATACACCCTACAAATTTCTTGCTGTATGCGTCTATCCCCTTGGTTTGTTGTAATACGGAATATTGCACTCCTTCATAGGCTAGTTCTAGGTATGAGCCTATTATTAAGGTACATTGTAGGCCTATCATTAGTAAGCCAATAATAATTCCTTTAGCTCCGTAAAGTACAAGAAAGCAGGTTACTGTAAAGGAGTAACTAAAAACTGTGTAGAAAAAGCTCAGTACGGCTACTGGTATTAAGTTTCGGTTTAACCCCCCTATAAAAATTAGCGTAGCGCTAATAGTATATGTTAAAAGTGAGTTTTTAAATACTTCCAATAATTGGATGTTGTGTTCTTGTGTAGTTACGAATTGGTTGATGGTGTACATTAAGGTTTCATTGTCTTTTAGGCCAACAGCGTATAAAGCACCGCTTAGTGTAGCTATTAGTAGTACTATTATGTAGTATCTTCTTTGGTTAACGAATGCAGATAAATCTAAACTATAAACTTTTTGCATGGGTTGTCCTCCTCAGTTTATTTAAAAGATATGATGTTTGTTGGTTGGAATAGAACATATTTTTATATTTATTACTAATTATGTGTATATTAATATTATTTAGAAAAGGAGGTAGGGAATGGTTTTATTTTGGATTCTTATATCGATAGTAGTATTTTTAGTGTTTCATTATTTTCAAGATAAGATATTTTTATGTTTTTTAGGTGGGTGTGTTGTAACTGCTATTGTTTGTTTGTTTTATAATAGTTCGGTAGTACAGCTTGGTGTTTTTGGATGTTCTACGCTTTTGTTTGTAGTTTATGTTAAATGTATAAATAAGTCTAAGTTGTTTAGGAAGCTGAATTATATTGAGTTGTCTGATTTAGTAGGTAAGCAAGCTATAGTTGTAAATATGATTAGCGCAGATGGTGGGCAGGTGAAGTTAAATGGTGATGTATGGTATGCTAAATCTTTAAGCTCTGCTACTTATAATAAAGGGGATGTGGTTAGTATAATTGGTATTAAAGGATTGTTTGTTTTTGTAGAGTAAAAAAAAAGAAACTGTGGATTTTCCACAGCTTCTTTTTTTATTGTAAGTTTGATACTAGTTTTTTTAGGCGTGCTATTCCAGTTTCAATTACGTCAATTCCTACTGCATATGATAATCTAATACAGTTTGGGATACCAAAATCTTCGCATGGTACAACTGCCATTTCAGCTACATCAAGTAGAAGTTTGGCTAACGTTGCTTCATTATTAATTATAGTACCTTCATATGATTTTCCATATAAACCAGATACATCAACTAAGCAGTAAAATGCTCCATACGGCTTTAGAACATCCAGTCCAGGAATTTCGCATAAACCATTATACATATAATCGCGTCGCTTAGCAAATTCGGCTATCATGTTATGGATGCTGGTTCTATCGCCAGTTAAAGCGGCCTCCGCTGCTTTTTGTGATATTGAAGAAGGGTGAGAGACTGCATGAGATTGGATGTTTGACATAGCTTTAGCTACTTCAAGTGGTGACGCGGTGTATCCAACTCGCCATCCAGTCATTGCAAATCCTTTTGAAAATCCATTGATAACTATTGTATGGTTATAGATTTCATCTGATAAGCTTGCTATGCAGACATGTTCTGTGCCTTCATATACTAAGTATTCATATATTTCGTCCGATATAATCCATAAATCTTTGCTAATAGCGATATCAGCTAATTGTTTTAATTCTTCTTTGCTATAAACTAAGCCAGTAGGGTTAGATGGAGAATTGATTATAATTGCTTTAGTTTTTGTTGTAATTGCATTTTTTAGTTCATCAGCTTGCAATTTGTACCCATTTTGTTTTGATGGCCTTACTACTTTAGGTACTGCGCCAACAATTTTAACCATTTCGGTATAACTTAACCAATATGGAGCTGGTATTATAACTTCGTCTCCAGGATTTAGAACTGCCATAAAAGCATTGAATAGCGAATGTTTTGCTCCGCTATTTACTACAATTTGTTCTGGAGTATAAGATACTTTATTTTCTTCGTTTAATTTTTTTGCAATCGCTTCTCTAAGAGGTAATATACCAGCAGCTGCAGTATATTTAGTAAATCCATTTTCAATAGCATTTTTAGCAGCTTCATTTATATATTCTGGCGTATTAAAATCAGGCTCTCCAACACCAAAGCCTAAAATAGGTATTCCCTTACCACGTAATTCTTTAGCTTTAGCAGAGATTGCTAAAGTAGATGAAGGGGCAATATTTTTTGCTATTTCTGAAATCATTGTTACACCAACCTTTCGCTTTGTGAGTTTCCCACTGCTAGGGCAGCAGGGGGTTCAAACCATTGTTTCAAGGCTTGATAGTCTATGTTAAACTTATTTTTGTAGATGATTGTAGCATATAAATCATTTTTAAAGCAGGTATTTTGCATGACTACATCTAACAACCTCATATATTCAATTATTAGAAGTAGTATACATGCAAAAACCCCTTTTGACAAGGTATTTCGGAAATTAAGGGGGTGTTTTCACCCTGAACTTAAAGCGCACTTAATTGTAAATATATTCACGATTGCAATATTTATAACTTAAAACTGCACAGCCATAACAAATGCAAGAAAAATATATAACTATATTTATTTTGCAAATTCTATAGCTCTAGTTTCTCTTATAATATTAACTTTAATCTGGCCTGGGTAGTCTAAGTCTTTTTCGATTTGTTTAGTTACATCTCTAGCTAGTAAGGCTAGATTTTCATCGTTAACTTTTTCGGGAATTACCATGATACGTACTTCTCTACCAGCTTGAATAGCAAATGATTTATCTACGCCATCAAATGAGGTTGCTATATCTTCTAGTTTTTGAAGTCGTTTAATATAAGTTTCTAATGTTTCACGTCTTGCTCCTGGTCTTGCAGCAGATATTGTATCAGCAGCCTGAACTAAAATGGCTATAGCTGAGGTGGGGTCTACGTCTCCATGATGAGACTCTACAGAGTTTATAACTATAGGGTGTTCGCCATATTTTCGGCAAATATCAGCTCCTATTGTAACATGAGAACCTTCCATATCATTATCTACAGCTTTACCTATGTCATGTAATAAACCGGCGCGTTTAGCAAGCCTTATATCAAGGCCTAATTCTCCTGCCATCACTCCGCAAAGATTGGACACTTCAATGGAGTGCCTCAATACGTTTTGCCCATAACTAGTTCTAAATTTCATCTTACCTAGCAGTTTTATGATTGCTGGATGAAGTCCATTTACGCCTGTTTCAAATGTAGCAGCCTCTCCTTCTTCACCAATAATAATGTCTAACTCTTTTCTAGATTTTTCAACCATTTCTTCAATACGGGCTGGATGAATACGTCCGTCTACAATAAGTTTTTCAAGTGCCATTCTAGCAATTTCACGCCTTATTGGGTCAAAACCTGATAAGATGACAGCTTCAGGGGTATCATCGATAATAAGGTCTATACCTGTTAGGGTTTCTAGGGTTCTAATATTACGACCTTCTCTACCAATAATACGGCCTTTCATTTCATCATTTGGTAATGTGACTACAGAAATTGTAGCATCTACCACATGATCAGCGGCACATTTTTGTATAGCATTAGTTAGTATTTCACGTGCTTTTTTGTCTGACTCTAACTTGGTTTTTGTTTCTAAATCCTTGATTAATACAGCGGATTCATGTTTTATATCTTCTTCTAAAGTTTGTAAAAGTACATCTTTAGCTTCTTCGGCTGAAATGCCAGCTATTCGCTCAAGCTCAATGGCTTTTTGAGTCTCTATTTCTTCCGCTTTAACTCTTGATTGTTCGACTTTATCAATTTTTTCTTGAAGTTGCTCTTCTTTAATTTCAAACATATTACTACGTTTATCTAAAGTCTCTTCTTTATTTAATAATCTTTTCTCTAGCTGTTGAAGCTCTCCACGTCTTTCTTTAGCTTCACGCTCCGCCTCATTTTGTAACTTAATATTTTCTTCTTTCGCCTCCAGTAATAATTCCCGTTTTTTTGCTTCCCCAGTTCTTATTGCTTCTTCTATCATAGCTCTCGATTTCTCCTCAGCGGATTGTATGGTATTATCAGCAATGCCTAATCGTTTTTCTAAAACTGTTTTTGTATAAAAATTACCAACAAAAAATCCAATTAGCAGTGCTCCAATTACTGAGACTATCATTATAAAAATGGCTTCCACCTCCTTATATATTTGTCCTATCGGTTTATTGTAGCAAATTAAATAATTAAAAACAACCCATTTTACTGGAAATTTTCTTATATACAAAAATTTAACGTTTATATGAACAGGACCCTAGTAGGGTCCTGTTATAAATTAGCTCACTTCTGATTCTACTGCATCATCTTTGTATATATTAAAGTGTATTCGGACTGCATCTTCAATTTCACTTAAAATTTCAGGATTTTCTCTTAAATATATTTTTGCGTTTTCTCTTCCTTGTCCTAAACGTATATCTCCATAAGAGTACCAAGCAGCACTTTTGTTAACGATATTAACATCTGCTGCTAAGTCTAGCACATCACCTTCTATAGAAATACCTTCACCATACATAATATCAAATTCTGCTTGTTTAAACGGTGGAGCGACTTTGTTTTTAACTACTTTAACTCTAGTGCGGTTACCTATAAATTCATTATTTTGTTTAAGCATTTCTATTTTTCTAATCTCTAGTCTAACAGAAGAATAGAATTTAAGTGCGCGGCCACCAGGTGTTGTTTCGGGGCTACCAAACATTACCCCTACTTTTTCACGTAATTGGTTTATAAATATTACTGTACATTTAGATTTGTTTACAACAGCAGTAAGTTTTCTTAGCGCTTGAGACATAAGTCTAGCTTGTAAACCGACATGAGCATCTCCCATATCGCCTTCAATTTCGGCTCTAGGAACTAAGGCTGCAACCGAGTCAACGATAACTGCATCGATTACACCTGAGCGAACTATTGTTTCAACGATTTCTAAAGCTTGCTCACCATTATCAGGTTGCGATACATATAGGTCTTCAATAGCAACGCCTAATTTTTTTGCATAGTTAGGATCAAGAGCATGTTCAGCATCAATAAATGCTGCGACTCCTCCTAGTCGTTGAATTTCTGCTATCATGTGTAAAGTAACAGTTGTTTTACCTGACGATTCTGGCCCAAATATTTCAACAATTCTTCCTCTGGGTACTCCACCAGCACCTAAAGCTATATCTAAACTCAATGACCCTGTTGGAAATGTTGATACATTAGCTTGTGTTGCATCGCCAAGCTTCATTATCGAACCTTTTCCAAATTGTTTTTCAATCTGAGCAATAGCCCCTTCTAATGCTTTTAATACTTCGTCATTCATAATTTCACCTCAAAGTAATTTCTCTAACCTAGCTTTACCAGTTGTCCTTAGGAGTATTGACCCAATTAAAGAAGAATATACAGAAAAGTGAATTTTTATCTTTAATAAATGCTATGTAAAACTTATACAACGTTTCAGTATCTAAAAAAACCTCACAGTTATTTGTAAGGTTTTATAATAATTTATAAAGTAGGTGTAATGCATGATCGACTGATAGTTTTCTAATTTCTTGTCTACTACCAATTAGGTTAAGTTTATATGCATAAGATGTGTCGTTAATAGCTATACCTATAAAAACTAGTCCTACAGGTTTATCTGCTGTTGCACCAGTAGGCCCTGCTATACCAGTGGTAGATATTCCAATTTCACTATTGGTAGTATTTTTTACCCCTATCGCCATTTCTTTGGCTACTTCTATGCTAACTGCACCAAATTGGTCTAATGTTTCAGCTTTAACACCGATTAATTTTGTTTTAGCTTCATTGCTATAAGTGATTAAACCTTCGCTAAATATTTCAGAAGCACCATTATTATCTACAATACGAGCTGCTAACATGCCTCCTGTACATGATTCAGCTGTACTTATTTTATATCCTTTGAGTTTAATTTTATCAAATATTAGTTCGCTAATGTTTCTACTATCTTCACCAATAACAAAAGGTTGTAAGCGCTCTATTATGTTAGATTTATGAGTATTAATGTTTGTTTTAATTTCTTCTTTAGTTTTACCATACCCTTTTAGCCGAATAGTAACATAGCCATCTTGAATATAAGGAGCTATTTCAACTTGATTAAATATTCCTAATAAATCATCTATTTTATTTGCTGCTTCACTTTCACCAATGCCGTAAAGTCTAATTTCTTCAGTAAGGCATTTTACTTCTAGTCTATCGTAAATACATTGTTTGATAAAATGCTGAAACATTGGGTGAAGTTCACGTGGTGGACCTGGGAATAGTGCGACTAATATATTATTTTGTTCAAAGTAGCAGCCAGGTGCAGTACCGTTATGATTAGGGATAATAGTAGAACCTTTTGGGAAGTATGCCTGCTTCAAATTACTTTCGCCCATAATTTTGTTTCTTTTTGCAAAAAAGTTTTTAATATCATCTACAGTTTGTTGGTGATAGCATAATTCAAGACCAAAGTAGTTACTAACTTCCTCTTTAGTAAAATCATCTTTAGTTGGCCCCAATCCACCACATAGAATAATTATATTAGCGCGGGAACAAGCTATGTTTAGTGCTTGGTTAATATCGTCTTGTCTATCTCTTATAGCGGTATGATAGCATACTTCAATGCCACTTTTTTCAAGTTCTGCTGACATCCAAGTAGAGTTTGTATTTAATGTATAGCCATATACTATTTCATTACCTACTGCAATTATTTCGATTTTATTCATTATATTATCCTTCCTAGCTATATATTTTTGTTAACTTAATCAATGAAAACTTTTCGCCCAACTTTTTATAGTAATAAAAGGCACTCGATTTTTTGCGAGGCGCGAGGACACAGTCAGGGGCATTGCCCCTGTACCCCAAGTTGGGGGTTTATATTAAAGCTCCTCTACTTATAACAATTATAATTTTATGCGTTTTAAAGTGTTAGTAAAATACTCTGGTAAATCACTATCAAAATAAACTTGTTGTAATGTGGTGGGATGAGTAAACCCTAATGTTTTCGCATGTAGGGTTTGTTTATCTAGCTTAAATAGTTGTTTAAAACCACCATAAACAGGGTCTCCTAATAGAGGATGACCTATACTAGTCATATGAACTCTAATTTGGTGAGTTCTTCCTGTAAATAGGCTAAACTCAACGTAGGTAGTATTACGAAATCGCTCTATAACTTTATAACTAGTTTTAGCTTCCCGACCACCAGTTATAATAGCCATTTTTTTTCTATCGTGAGGGCTACGTGCAATGGGTTTATCAATTATACCTTCATCGTTTTTTATAACCCCATGAACAATTCCATGATATTTTCGGGTTATCTCATGAGAACTTAGTAGGGTAGATAGATGAAGATGAGCTTTATCATTTTTCGCTATCATTAATAGCCCAGAAGTATCTTTGTCAATACGATGAACGATACCCGGGCGAATTTCACCATTTATTCCAGATAGGCTCCCTTTACAATGAAATAGTAACGCATTAACTAATGTGTCACTATAATGACCTGGAGCAGGGTGAACTACCATTCCTTGAGATTTATTAACAATTGCAATGTCATTATCTTCATAAATAATTTCAATAGGTATATCTTGTGGAACTACATTTATTTCCTTAAGCTCCGGTAGTGTAAGCTCCACCACATCACCACACTTTACCTTATACTTATGTGCAACTTCCTTACCATTAACGTATACTTGTTGTTTTTGAATGAAAGAACGTGTAAAGTCGCTACATTCTTTAGCAATCAATTTATCAACTCGCATTTCTTCTGTTACAATAAAATTTATTTTTTGATTTTTACTACAGCTTTCATCTACCGTATAACTTACTTTTTTTTCCATAAACTAATCTTCCTTTGGTTTAAATATATCCTCTAGTATCATAACAGCACAACATATAACCGTACCTACAACTACACATACGTCAGCTAAATTAAATACGGGGAAGTCTATTAATACAAAATAGAACATATCCACCACAAAACCCAAGTAAACTCTATCAAGTAAATTGCCAACTGCGCCGCTTATCACTAAAATTAACGCTATTTTATATATATTTTTGGGGACATGGTTCCAATAAACAACAATTCCCACTAACACAGAAATAGTAATAATAACAAAAAGCCATTGTCTATTTTGCAACATACCAAATGCTGCACCTCTATTCTCAACATATGAGAAGTGAAACACTCCCGGCCATAGAGGAATGTCACCACTGACACTAAGCACAGTTACTGCCCACTTCTTAATTAATTGGTCAAGTGCGACCAATATCACTATCGGTAATGCATATGCCATCTCACACCTCTTTCGTTAAACATTCTGCACTTCAGTTACTTTAAAAACTTTTTCTATCTCTTCTTTAAATTCTTCCGTACTATTAGCTAAAGCTTGTTCAGTTAATTGTATTTCTTCAATATGATCGATTATAATATTTTCTAATGCTAGTGAATTTAACGTAGCAGCATTAAGTACATCTTCCTCTAGTTGCTTGCCCGTTTCTTCAAGTATCTGTAGTTGCATTGCCATAAAATCTTTAATTTGGTTTTTATAGTTGTTATATATGTTTCTTAGCTCATTAACTTCCGCCTGCTGTTTAGTTAATACATCAACTGCTTTTGTAAGCACCGATTGAGCACGCTCTTCAGCTAATCTATTTACAAGAGCAGCTTTAGCCTCAGCTTCTTTTTTCATATTTGCAACCGTGTCCTCCGCACGGCGTTTAATTTTTTGTGCACTGTGAAGTGCAGATATTTTAGTATCCTGGGCAGTTTTTTCTGCAAGATGTAATGCATTTTGAATTGTTTGTTCCATTTTTTGATAATATTGCATAGTTTCAGTTAGCTGATTTACTTTTTTTCGTAGTTCTTCATTTTCTTTGCTTAGGTGTTTGTGTGCAGTAATGACTTCTTGTATAAAGTAGTCAACTTCATCAGTATTATATCCCCTAAAGCCAGATTTTTTGAAATCTTTATTCTCTAAATCCTCTAAAGCTATCATGACCAATTCACTCCTTTGTATTTGCTCTTGCCTAAAATATTGCCAGTTTCTTCTGTGGATATGCAATTGCTAGATAGTTAGATAAACTTTTCCAAAGTAATTGAAAGTCTATTTTTTCTAGTCACTCCAGACACTTCCTTAAGTCTAAATTTACCAAATCCTTGCAAAGAAGCAACTTCTCCTACATTTAAGTGGTACGTACCCGTAATAACCATTCCACTACATTTACCTTTGCCTTGCTTTAATAGCGCAGAACAAGTAGTTCTAGATATACCAAAAGCTAAGCTAAAAACAGCATCAGCACGCACAGAGGCAACTGTTCCCGTAATCTTCTTATACTTAGGTGGCTCCACTTCCACATGCTCCGCTTCTGTAATATTAAGTTTAGAATATCGCCCAACTTGAGTCAAGTTCCATCTAATAAATTCGCTAATACTGCGACGAACAATTACATAAGCACCAGACGGGCTTACTATTATGTCCCCGATTTTAGTTCGTTCTATTCCTAGAGCAAGTAAACTTCCTAAAAAATCTCTATGAGTTAAATCTTTCCCAATTCCTGTACTTACTTCTATTTTTAAAATACATATAGGGATATCATATGGCTCATCATAAGGAGTTACGCACAGCATAACACGTTGTGCGTAATCATAACCTCCTACTAACGGATAAGTATTATTTCCTACATACCTATTAAGTACTCCGTTTATCCAGTCTCTATCATAAAAGTCTGAGTAGAGTTCTCTACTCTTTTTTGTATAATCTTGTAGCATTTTCAAAAACAGTTTCTCATCTTGGTCTAAATCCATTATTTAATCCCTGTGTAGTTCAATATGTGCCGGTAACATTACATAAATATTTGTCGTTAATAATTCTACAGAAGCATCAAGAGCATAGCTGACTCCCGACAAATAATCAAGGGCACGCTGAACTTCCTTATCGTTTAAATTTTGCATGTTTACAATAATAGGTTTTCTATCCTTTATATACCTAGCAACTTCACCAGTAGAGGCGTAATCCTCTAGCTTAACACTTAAAATTTCTTGCTTCTTAGCTTTCTCTTCAAAGTGCACTACCTTTTGAGGTTGAGGATGAACTGCCCTTATTGGAGGAATTTCCTCCTGCGCAGGTGGAGTCGGTTCCTCTTGGTGATACATCTCATAACTTTCAACATCTCTTTCTCTAAATAATTTATTCCACATAATTTTCCCCCGTTTCTTAATTGGCTATTGTGTTATTGTCTGCTGCCAAAAATAGCAGTGCCTATACGTACACAATTAGACCCTTTCTCTATAGCTACTTTAAAATCATTACTCATCCCTGAGGATAAAATTTCCATACTTATATTATCTAAGTTTTGTTTTTGTATGTCAACATATATTTCATAAAGTCGAGAGAAGTACTTTGCGTTGTCATGTGGATTTTCTACAAAAGGAGCGATTGTCATTAGTCCTTTAACTTGAACGTTAGTTAATGTAGTTACATGAGCCAGCACGTTGTCTAATTCTTCCTCGTAAAAGCCATACTTACTTTCCTCTTTTGAGACATTAATTTGCAGTAATACATTTGATATAATACCATGTTTTTTAGCTTGGGCATTTACTTCATTAAGAAGTTTGATACTATCAATTGAATGAATTAATTTTACTTTATCAATAATATATTTTACTTTATTAGTTTGTAAGTGCCCAATTAAATGCCAATTAATAGGCAAATCAATTTGTTCTATCTTTTCTAATAATTCCTGCACTTTATTTTCGCCAAAGTCATTCATACCATAACTATACGCTTCTTCTATAGCACAGCATGGATACGTTTTTGAAACGCATATTACAAGTGGCTTAGGTTTATCATACTGTTGGCAAACCTCATCAATTTGCTCTAAAACTTCTGTAACTCTCATACTAACACCTCTAATCATTTAAAATATTCATGTCTTTAACTAACTGATTTTCTACAACACCTTTAGAATTAGAGATAATCTGGTCAAGTCGTTGTAATTGTGAATTAGCACCTAAAACAGCATACTCACCATTATCAGAAATAACGTCTATTTCTTTAAAATTAGCATATCCTCCATTTATAATGTATACACCTTGAATAATTTGAATATTTGATACTGTATAAGTATCTACACTATTTCGCTTAATAAGAATATCCCCAAGCTGAATGTTTGACTTATCCCCAATAAATTGCTGCACCCACGTAAAATCATCATCTTTAGCTTGAATATCTATTTCTACAAAACCATCATAGCGATAAACTCCATATGGACTAGTTGAATCATTCTCATCTTTCCTTATTATATACTCATTCGGTATCATTAAAACATTTTTTTCAACAATTGCTTCAATTGGGATTTTTAATCCTTCAACCGAGTTGTTACCAACCGAAAATGTAATTTTTCTTTCTCCGAGATAATTTGAAAGACTTTCATCTATTTTAAAAACTAACTTTACACATTCTGAATCATCAACTTTACTACTTAATGTTGAGGTTACAGAATGATTGCCTATGTTTAGGGTGTATTTATTCCCCTCAATATATTGCCACCCTTCTTGCGCATCTATAAAACTAACTATTTCCCATGTGTAATCATCAATTATTTTATAAACGGCTTTCCCCTTTGTAGCAGAAGTACTCGATAGCTGTGGTCCATCAATTATGTCCATTAAGTCCGTATACATTTCATAATTAATAACATCTGCCGTTAAGTCTTCGTATCCATCAATTTTATACGAAACTATTCCAGCTAACGGAGCTGTTAATAAGCTGTGATAATTGTCTATAGTATAAGCCGCTTGTGAATTTTGAGAATAACTAAACGTATCTATAGCATTATTAATAAGTAGTTTATCTAAACTCTCTCTAAGTTCATTTACAGCAGTTCTATCTTGCGTATTTAGCTGTTGAACTGCGCTAGAAATATGGGATAGCTCTAATTGGTTAAGTCCGCCTTGTATAATAGTACTATCATCTGCGACAACAGCGACGTTACCATCCTTTTTCACCATTTGTCCTTCAGCAGTAATATAGTGTAGGTTGCCTGTTACAGTGCTATCATATACATTTTCTCTACGAATTATTATTCCTTCCATTAAAGTGCTTGTATCTATTGTACCGGCTTGAACTTGTTGATAAGATATAGTAGTTTGTGTAGCTACTATATCCCGAAATACTATTATTACAAGTACTGAAGCTACCACGGCTATAATAATAGGCGTTGGATTAAGCTGTTTTATTGTTGTTACATTAGAATGCTTATTAGGGTGTTTATTAGCGTGCTTATGAGGTAATTTATTAGGGGGCTTCCTTATATTATTTGTCGGCTGCTTAGGCCTCGTTGTTACTCTTAATGAATATGTAGTATTATGTTGCTTTATTCGTCTATACTCGTCTAAACTATAAGTATTATGCGGTGGTTTTTTATTATTCGTCATATGTCTCTCCTTTACTGTTTTTGTAGATTAAGTCTACCATATATTGTTAGTAAAATCAACTCTACTTATATCTATATTTGTCTTAATTTCAAGTAATTTATAGCGGAATCTGGTAATTTTGCACGCAAAAAAATGGTAGCTATTTCTAACTACCATTTGAACAAGCTTTCCTCACTTATTTATCATCCTAAGCGACAAACTATAAGTTTAGCTCTAAATTGTGGAATCAACTTACTACTTTTACTATATACGCATCTCATCTATAATAGCTTGAACTTCGTGCACAGGTAATTCCATTTCATAAGCTATTTCTTCCACACTTAACTTAACCCTTGTATATAAAGTCTTTACTTCTCCCTTGATTTCGCCTTGCTCCATACCTTGTTCAATCCCCTGTTTAATTCCTTTTTCAATACCACGTTTTTCAACTTCTGGGTCATACAATGTTTTTGTCATTTTAATCACCTCCGTAGCTAAGTAATCTTTTTGAATAAAATTATGATTTAAATTCTCTACAATATTAGTAAGCGCAAGAAAAATGTTGTGGATATCATTATCCTCTAACACATCCTCCTTCATAATTGCGCTCATAACATTTTGTACTTCTTTAACAGTACTTAATAATGCTCTAGTTTCTAGCTCAATTTCCTTTATTTTTTGCTCAAGTGTTTTGACTTTACTATCATAAATATACCTTAATTTCTTTCTATGTTTAAAGGCCTTTAGAGGTAATAAGTTATACATTTGGTACTCCACTAAATCCTCCGTAGAATACTGCCAAAATCTTATAGTAGGGATGTCATATAATTTTTCATCACCATCAGGAAAAGTTAATAAAATTTGCTGATTCTTAACTGCTTTATTTTCCTCCAGAAATACTACTACTTGACGTGGTAACGTCATCTTTATTATCCCATCTTTAGTTTCAGTCACCTCAGCTAGTTGTATACCATATTCAATCATTCTAACTTGCATTGTTTTATCATTTAAAGTTTGGATTTCCATATGATAAGTTATACCGTTTATAATTAGAACCAAGTCAGCTTCTATATGCTCATAATTTAAATTTGCACGATGAAAATTTGGGTCTACTCTTTGGATTGTTACTTGACCTGCTTCATAATTAGTATTAAAGAATTTGTTAATTGTTCCTATAATACATCTATCTGACAACCCTAATAACGATTTTACTATTGCATCTAATTGTATACTATATCTTTCTTCTTCATTTTTGTCCATAGTTCTCCTCCTATTACCTCTATGTAGCAAAGACATCCTATTGATTGCTCAACAGAATGTCTCGTCTATTATTTTGAGATTACATCTAAATTTGGTAAATCATATAACCCAACTGGCAAATTACCAATAGGATTATCCTTTAAATATATTTCTTGTAAGTTAATTAAATTATCCACTTCATCAGGTAAAGAGCTTATAAAGTTATTTTGTAAATTTAATACTTCTAAGCTTGTTAAGTTACCTATATCACTAGGAATAGTAGCAATTTTATTTCTAGTTAAATCTAGATGGGTTAAATTTAAATCCCAAAATTCTTCTGGTAATTCAGTTATATTGTTATAATATAAATTTAAATCCACCAATTGTTCTAAATTACCTATTTCAGCAGGCAAAGTTGTTAAAAATGTACAATAAGATGTTAAGTGGGTAAGCTGTGTTAAGTTACCTATTTCAGCAGGCAATTCAGTTATAGCAGCTCCCACAATTTCTAAATTTGTTAAACTAGTAGCCTCTAGTATTTCTAACGGAATTTCTGTTATATCCATACTTCCTAAGCTTAATGTAGTTAAATTGTTAAGCGCAAAAATTTCGCTATTTATAGAATCCAAACTATACCCTGTTATGTCTAGATTATTTAGTGACTCTAATCCCCACACAGCCTCTGGTACTATTGAGAAATTGTTTAGTCCTAAAAGCAATGTGTGTAAGTTAGTTAAATTAGCTATGCTAGGCGAAATTTCCGAGATAGAATTGTTCGACAGTGCAAGGTATTCTAAATTAGTCAAGTTATAAAATTCTTCTGGCAATGTTCTTATGTTGTTAAAGCTTAAAGTTAAAGATTTTAAGTTAACTAACTGCTCAATCTGCTCAGAAACATTTGTTAGCGATGACATTCCTACATTTAGAGTTTCTAAATTGGTTAATGTAAATAGCTCGTCTGGTAGTTCTTTTACTTTTGTATTATATAATAATAATTCATTTAAGTTTGTTAATTCCCCTATAACACTTGGTATGTCCACAATATTTGTAGATGATAGTTGTAATGACTCTAATTGTGTTAAATTTCCAATCTCATCTGGTATTATTTCTATAGGGTTATAACTTAATAATAGGGAGTGTAATTTGGTTAAGTTTCCTATACTCGTAGGTATTGTTGTTATATAGTTATTTTGTAAGTTTAAATACTCCAAATTAGGTAGGCTAGATGCTACCTCGATTAAATTTATATCGCTGTTTTCGCCTACTGCATACATTAATGATAAACTCTCTAAATTTTCTAACGACTGTATGGCTTCTATTATTTCGGACACGTCAATGCTATACAAATGTAGAGTCTTTAAATTAGTTAATCTCCATATTTGCTCTAAATCTTTAGCTGAAATTATTCCTATAGAACTTGTAATATCTGAGTTTAGATGCTCAATTTGCTCAAATTCCTCTTGGGTTAATAGTGCATATGCCTCTTCACTTCCCAACGTCTCTTTCGCTATGTACCTATTTAGTTTGTTATCTATCACCTCGATACTGTCGTAAGGGTGTAACTCTTTTTCTGGCTCTACTTCTTCTGTAATTTCCGCCGCTTCAACCTCCGAAACTGTTTTTACCTCTGTGGATGATGTAGTGTTGGATGAACAGCCTACTGCTGTTGCACTTATTAATAGAAATACTGTGGCTAACTTTAGTTTATGATTTTTCATTTCTTAGTACCCTCCTTTGTTATAGAGTACCATATTCTCGAATGCGTAGCAATATAAAACAAAAAATTCTTTGGTTTTGATTAGAGTTAGTTATAATTCAGACATAAAAAAAGCGAGGAATACGCTCCTCGCAAGTTTTAGATGATTATACAAATTAATCCACCTGTACCTTCATTAATAATTTTTTGCAATGTTTCTTGTAATTTTTCTTGTGCATCTTCTGGCATTTTATATAATTTATTTTGTAACCCTTCACTAACAATATCGTATAATGAACGTCCAAAAATATTTGACTCCCATACGCTATGCGGATCTGTTTCAAATTCACCCATCAAATAATCAATTAAGTCTTCACTTTGTCTTTCCGTCCCTACTAATGGTGATACCTCTGTTTGAATGTCTGCACGGATAATGTGATAACTAGGTGCACTTGCGCGTAACCTAACTCCAAATCTATTACCTTGTTTCGTAATTTCAGGCTGTTCTAAGATTAATTCGTCTTTACTTGGATTTACTACCCCATACCCTTTACGTTTTACATCTTCTAACGCCTGTGCAACTTTGTCATATGCTTTCTTAGTTGCTGCTAGGTTTTTAATTAAGTCCATCAACTCATGGTCTCCGTTAATTTCCATACCTGTTGTTTCAGATAAAATTTGATAAAATAAATCGTCGTGGGTATGAACATCTACTTTAATTATACCTTCGCCCAGTTGAATTTTCTCTAGATAAATATTTTTTACATGGTCTAGCTCTTTAAATTTATTAATTGCTTCTCTAATCTGTCTAATATTTTCTAATGGATATACATAATCTTTAATGTAACCAATCCAAGCTTTTTTAAACCAGTGGTCAGTATCAAGTGTTTCAGCCCATTTTGGTAAAGAAAATTGTATTTCATTTAGAGGGAATTCATAAAGAACTTTTTCTAAAATCTGGTTTATATCTTCTATTTTCATCTGCGCGATGTCCATAGGTATAACTGGTACGTCATATTCTTTTGATAACGCCGTCGCATCTTCTATAACTTCTTGGTCAAATGGTCTTTTTGTATTATATACGACTACAAACGGTTTACCCAATTTCTTTAATTCATTTATAACTCTTTCCTCAGCATCTAAATAACTATTTCTTGCAATGTTAGTAACGCTACCATCGGTAGTTATTACAATACCAATAGTTGAATGGTCAGTTATAACTTTTTTGGTCCCCATCTCAGCTGCCTGCGTAAATGGGATTTCCTCTTTATACCATGGGGTTTTTACCATTCTTGGTGTGTTATCGCTATACATATACCCTTCAGCTTCTGGAATTACGTAGCCAACACAATCTATAAGTCTTGCATTAACTTCAAAATCCCCACCAATTGTAATGTTAACGCCTTCGTTTGGAATAAATTTAGGTTCTGTAGTAGTAATCATGTTTCCGCCACCGCTTTGTGGAAGTTCGTCTTGCGCACGTTCCTTGCTATATTCATTTTGAATATTAGGAATTACTAAAGACTCCATAAACCGTTTAATAAACGTTGATTTACCTGTTCTTACTGGGCCTACCACTCCTATGTATATATCCCCTGCTGTTCGTTCTGAGATATCTCTATATATATCGTAGTTCTCCATTTTAAAATCCTCCTTTAAACATTTATAATGTATGGGTACACTTTAAATATATGTACAAATAGGCAATATATGACTAATATCAAAGAAATTCTTTAAGTTTTTAAATCCCCTCTATACCTTGCTACATAAGGTTTTTTAAATTTTTATGAATTTTTTAACAAAAAAATTTTTTATATGTTTGTCCCAAAAATCGGCATTGTTTTATTATTAGCCAAGCAGTAGACTGTCCTAATTATTTCTTGTCCTTGCAATAATTGGGCTAAGCTATAGTCTAATATTAAAAAAAAGGCATGGATTGTCCATGCCTTTTTTTTAATAATCTTCAGTTTTTCGTGCTCGTAACATAAGGTCCGTTATTGCATCTTTAACATTTCTATCTTCAAATAAAGCTTGGTATATTGCTTCTGTAATCGGCATTTCAATATCATACTTATCTTTAAGTTGATATGCCGCTCGAGTTGCAGGTATCCCTTCAACGACCATATTAACTCTACTAATAGTATCATCTAGTGTATATCCTAATGCAATAAGCTCACCAGCTCTTCTATTTCTACTATGACCACTCGTGCAAGTTCCTATTAAGTCTCCTACACCTGATAATCCGTTAAGAGTGGAAATTTTGCCTCCCATTGCTACTCCAAGCCTTGATATTTCAGCAATACCGCGAGTTATCAATGCCGCTTTAGTATTATCACCAAATCCCAGCCCTTCAATAGCTCCAGCTGCAAGGGCTATAACATTTTTTAATGCCCCCCCTAATTCAACTCCTATTACATCATCATTTGTATATACTCTAAAATATGGTGTACTAAATACTTCGGCAATCTCTTGTGTTGCACTATCATTTGTGCTAGCCACTACTACGCTTGTAGGCGAATGCCTAACAACTTCTTCAGCATGGCTTGGCCCAGATAAAACTACTACAGAATTATTTAACTCCTGACTTATAACCTCAGACAGTCTCAGTAACGTTGTTTCCTCAATACCTTTTGATACATTAACGATTATAGCCTCTTCACTTATATAAGGTTTTATAGACTTAGCCATTTGGCGAATTGCTTTAGACGGTATTGCAAACACTACTATTTCAGCTTCTTCTAACGCCTCTTCCATACAAGAAGTAATTTTCATCTCCAGCGGAATTTTAATTCCCGGCAAGCATCTTTTGTTTTCTTGGTACATTAATATCTGTTGAGTTTCTTTTTCTGAATAACTCCATACTGTTACTTCACAATCTTTTTCATTAAGTAATAATCCTAGAGCAAGACCCCAACCACCAGCGCCTAATATAGTAATTTTTTTCATATAAACCTCCATAAGCTGTTAAGTATTTACTTTTTTCTGTCCAACTTTAGCCTCAGTCCCATTTAATATACGCTCTATATTACTCTTATGTCTTAAAATCGTAATAGCAGCAATCACTGCTCCTAATATAACAATTTCCACAAAAGACGAATTTCCTATAAAGTTAAAAGAACTACCATTTCTATAAAATACAAATAGTAATATAGGGACTAGTCCAGTTAATATCATTGAACTAAATGATACCATTTTAGTAAGCTTTAAACTTATTCCAAATGCAATACTAACCAGAATTCCTATTCTAATATCTATCATATAAATACTGCCAACTGTAACCGCTATTCCTTTACCACCTTTAAATCCAAAAAACAATGGGTAGCTATGACCAATTATTGCACCAATAGCCGCGTACAATCCTGCTACTATACTAGTCTCTTTAAAAATTAACCTTGCTACTACCACTGCTATAGCAGCCTTTAAGACATCTAAGGCAAAAATCATAAGCCCTGCCTTGCGCCCAAAAGTTCTCATTACATTTGTAGTTCCTGCGTTTCCGCTACCGTGATTTCTTATATCTGTACCTTTTAATCTACTATACACTATAGCGTTCTGAATTCCCCCAAAAAGATACCCTATTACAAACGAAATCAATCTAAACATCTCTTCCCCCTTTTTCTCTTATAATGAAATGAATGGGCGTTCCCTTAAAACCAAACGCTTCCCTCATTTGATTTTCTATATACCGCTGATATGAAAAATGCATCAGCTCCTTGTCATTCACAAATAAAATAAACGTAGGAGGCTTTATACTTACTTGCGTCATATAAAATATTCTAAGGGCCTTCCCTTTATCAGAAGGTGGCTGGTTTAATGCCATAGCTTCATACAACACATCATTTAACACACCTGTACTAATTCTTAGCGACTGATTTTCTGATACCATTTTAATAGTACCAAATAATTTAGGTACCCTCTGCCCTGTTAAGGCTGATATAAATGTTAATGGCGCATATCTCATATAAGCTAATGTATTAGTTATATCCTTAGTATATTCGTTCATAGTTTTATCATTTTTCTCTATCGAATCCCACTTATTAACTGCTACTATACAACCTTTACCAGCTTCGTGTGCCATGCCAGCAATTTTTGTATCTTGCTCAGTAATACCTTCGTTTGCATCAATTAATATTAATACAACATCCGCCCGGTCTACTGATGATATAGTGCGAATTACGCTATATTTTTCTAAATGTTCTTTAACTTTTTTACGTTTTCTAATGCCCGCGGTGTCAATAAGCGTGTATTTTTGGCCATCTATTATTATGTCGCTATCTATTGAATCACGTGTAGTCCCAGCTATATCACTAACAATCACACGCTCTTCTCCTAATACTTTATTAACTAGAGAAGATTTCCCTACATTAGGCTTACCTATTATAGCAACTTTTATTGCGTCTTCATCTTCTTCAATGTTGGTACGGTCTTTAAAATGCGCTACAATTTCGTCTAACATATCACCTAGATTAAGCATTTGCTCTGCGGATATACCTATTGGGTCTCCTAATCCAAGGTTATAGAATTCATAAATCCCCATCTGATATTTAACCAGGTCATCAACTTTATTTACTACCAATACTACCGGCTTGTGTGACTTACGTAACATATTTGCTATATGCATGTCCGAATCTAGTACACCAGTTTTAACGTCCACTAAAAACATTATAACATCTGCATCATCAATCGCTACCTCAGCCTGCGCCCTCATTTGCTCTAACATATAGTCAGAACTCTCCGGCTCTATCCCTCCAGTATCTATCATAGTAAAGTTATAATTTAACCACTCCACATCAGCATATATTCTATCTCGCGTAACTCCAGGAGTATCATCTACTATCGAAATTCTGGACTTCGCTAATTTGTTAAACAAGGTAGACTTCCCTACGTTTGGCCTACCTATTATTGCTACTATCGGTTTACTCATTTTTATCCTCCATAACCCTCTGCACCCAAGCATTACCTTCAGTGGGCATTATTTGTATTGTGCAATTTAAACTCTTCTCAACATCTTTTACTGTATAATTATCTAGAAACACCTCTTCCTCACATTTTAACATATTTTCAGCTATTAGCAACACTTTATTAGATATATTCTTATTTTTTAACGAATAAATTATGTCCTGTCCTGTTAATAGTCCAGTTACAGTAATATTTTCCCCAAAATATTTATTTGTTACACCCACTACTTCTATGTTTATATTTCCTATTTTAGCTTTAATCAATTCTACGTTTTGTTTCATAAAATCAACTGTTATTAATCCTGTTACGCATATGAATTCATTAGTTTCACTTCTTTTAGTCGTTCTCACTGTACTATGTTTTCCTAATTCATATGATGGTTTAGACTTAAACGGTATTAAACAGCCACTTGAATTGTCTAGCTCTTCTACTAGCTCTCTTCTAAACTTAGCTAACATTCCCACTCCATTATCAAGTACTGGAAAATCCTCATATTCTTCATATTCTGGTAATTTATGCTCACCTACTATATAAAACTCATCTGCCGCAAATACAAATCTAGTATCCATCTTAGCAAAATAATACTTCTGCCATTTATGGATTGTATCTAGCACTACACTAGCACTTTCTTTATCAAATGGTTCTAAATATTCCAGCTTTTCTCTAAATTTAGAAATACCCACTGGCACTATAGTAAGGGATAATATGTTAGGAATAAATTGACTTAAGTCCGAAATAGTGCGGTTTAATATATCTCCATCATTTATTCCTTTGCAAAGTACAATCTGGCCATTGATTTTAATTCCACCTTCAACTAAACGTTTAATTTGTGAGATAATTTCGCTAGCACGCGGATTTTTTAACAAGTCTTGTCTAACTTTAGGGTCGCTAGCATGAATTGATATATTTATTGGTGATAGTTTATATTTAATAAGTCGCTCAAAATCTAGTTCAGACATATTAGTTAAAGTGATATAATTACCATTTAAAAATGACATTCTCCAATCATCATCTTTAAAATATACTGTCTCTCGCATGTTATGTGGCAATTGGTCTATAAAACAAAACTTACATTTATTTTTGCATCTAATTAATTCATCCATTAACTCAGTTTCAAATACTAGCCCTAAATCTTCATTATAATCCTTTTCAATTTCTATAACCCACTGCTCACGATTTGTTTTCTCTATTATTATCTCAATAAACTCATCTGCTAATAAAAACCTATAATCAAATACATCTTGTATATTTTCATTATTAATAGATATAAGATAATCTCCTACTTCTATACCCATTTCAGCTGCTATACTATATTCCATTACACCTACAATCTTATGTTTTTTCATCTGTTTACCCCTTCAAAAATCAAAAGGAACCCCTAAGGAATTCCTTTTTTAGTTTACTCTATTAATCCCATAAATGCAGCTAATGAACCTCTTATACCAAGTGAGCGCCTATGCGAAAAGAAATTATCTTCTTCACAACACGTACATCTATTTGCTATAGATATTTTATTTATACCAACTGACTCTAAACTCTTTTTATTACATGCCCATAAATCAATATTAAACTTACCTTCTACCGAACTAGGCACTACAAATTGCTCAAATATTTCCTTTTGCATAAATATATCTGACACATCAGTATGCACCTCAAAACAATTTTTGCATATAGATGGCCCAATCACCACTTCCATATCCTCATAAGGTATGCAATGTTTTTCATGCCAAATAGTAGCCATACGCTTACCTATCTCGCCAAATGTACCTCGCCATCCCGCATGTGCAATCCCTATTATATGGTGTTTCGGCGCATAGAAAAATAATGGCACACAATCTGCATAGTATGTTACTAATGTTACACCTTTATCAGTAGTATAAATTGCATCAATATCTTTAAATTTATTAGCTGATAAAATTCCATTTCCTAAATCATCATATGAAACTTGCAGCACCTCACATTTATGAGTTTGAGCTGAGGCTACAAAAGAACCTATATCCACCCCTAAAAACTCTGCTACACGCTTATAATTTTCTAATACATTAGCTGCCTCATCACCTCTATTAAATCCCAGATTTAATGTGGCATATGCACCTGTACTTACTCCGCCATTTTTAGTAGAAAACGCATGCACCATACTAGGGTCATTTGCCCACTCATCGAATACAACCATAATTACACCTCCGAGAATGCATTTATTAAATGCCTAATTGTACCACCTGTAATTTCTATTATATCAAATCGGCATTGCCTATCATCTCCACTGCACAAATATAGTTGTGCTGTAGCAATTAATTTTTTTTGCTTATAATAATTAACCGCTTCACATGGGTTACCGTATTTTGTATTAGCTCTATACTTAACTTCTACAAATATTATACAATTATCTTTTTGTGCAATAATATCAACTTCACCAAATCTTGTTCTGTAATTTAAGTTTAAGATAGTATACCCACAGTTGCATAAATAATCTGCTGCTAATTGTTCATATTGTTTTCCAACACTAGTCATAAATCACCTACCTCATCTGTGACTTAGCATAAAGTTCATCCATATCCCCCACAAATATTAAAATCTTTGCCACTAAATCATAAACTTCTGGTGGAATTTGACTACCTACTTCAAACTCTGTTAAAAGGTTTGCCAATTTTTTATCTTCATATACAGGTACGTCGTTTTTTTCTGCTTCATCAATGATTTTATCTGCCACATGCCCTTTGCCCTTAGCAACTATTTCTGGTACAGAATCTCCACCTTTATACGAAACCGCTACTGCTTTTTTCATTTCATAATCCTCCCCTTAAACCCTAAAGTCAAAATTGTGCGTAGTATTAACCGGAATGCTAACTTTCGGTATTTCTTCCTTATTAATAGCATCAATTGAAATTTGGCTAATATTATATCCAGCTTCATAAGCTACCTTCATAAGACCGCTCGCATGTGCACTTAAATATGATTTTATCTTTTCATCTTCCACGTACATTTGAATATTTAAATCTTTATCTACTTTATGTATATGTAGTTGAACATGAGATAACGCCTCTAAATCTAGCGCAATTACAATGTACAACCCAGTGCTACCACGTCCGCCTCCACCATTTTTAGGTTCAAAGAAATGTACTGAACCGTTTTCTAATTGATGGTGCATTAAAGGTGATAACATATTAAAACCACCATCTTCTTGCAACTTACTTGCTACCTCCACAGTCTGTTTTGCAGTCTCAACATCTTGCTTAACTGGTGAATTTTTAAGACTCTCATCTTTTTCAACTATTTCTTCCAACGTTTGTGCAACTTCTTTAAAATTACCTAACATGTTTTCTATAGCTTCTTTAGGATTTAAATTTTGGATTTCTTCCCCGAGCAATAATTTAGTTAGCTCTTTAGTTATAACTTCTTCTATATTAATAATTGGTGTTTTATTCGCTTGGTTCTCTATGTTAAGTTGAGACTGCTCAGGTAGAGCTTGAGACTGAGTTTGAGGTTGCGACTGAGGTTGCGACTGAGAATTTTCTTGAGTAGTTTTAGTATTAATAAACTCCAACATTTGTTGCTTTCCTTCATCATTTAACTGATTAGCTGATATATCAATTAACTTATCGCTCATTACAGTAACACCCTCATTTTTAAGCTGCTGCGCTATCTCTAATTCCTCAGGTGTTAATGTTGTAGCTTTTTCTAATAAATTAGTAACGACCTCCACAGGTAAATCAAACTTTTGTACAGTAAAATTCGCTTTTAACAACTCTTGCTTATCTAATGTCATAGACCGCGACATAAAACCTTCTACACAAGCCCGCATTTCTTCAGAATTAGGTAAATTTAATCTACCTATCACTTGCTCGGTTAGCTGCTGAGTATTATGCTCAGCAGTAGCATTTGGCTGATTATTACCATTGTGTGGTCTTAAAATTATATCTCCATCTTGTGAAGTGGAAACGTTAAATGCCATAAACTTACCCATTGGCAATTCTCCTGCTAATTTAACCTCCATCTTACTTCCGTTTGCTAATTCTAGTAATGTCTTTCCATTCTCATTATTTAACGACCCTTCAATAACGCCATTTTTTACATTCTGGGCCAGCAGTTGCCGTGCAATATCTTTTTGACCTGTAGCTATCGGAGCTTGCTGTAGTGTATTATTACTGCTTAATATTTGATTACTTATCCCTCTCATTTTAAATATTCCCCCTTAAAGATTTTATATTTATAATATCGGCACTCACAAAACTTTAATATTCTATATTTATTATATCGACATAATTATCTATATAATTCCCCTTAAAAAGCTTTTTCTATGAATATTTGTAATGCCTAATTTTGCAATTCCATCATAATGCTTTTTAGTTCCATATCCTTTGTTAGAAATAAAATCATATTCCGGATAATGTAAATGCAACTCATTCATCTGTCTATCTCGAGTAACCTTTGCAATCACACTAGCCGCAGCAATAGCAGCACTTTTATTATCACCCCCTACAATTGCATATTGTTTCGTATTTACTAATGGAATCGTATGATTACCATCTACACATATTACATCATATTCCACATCAATCTGATTTAGCGCCAAACGCATTGCTTCAAACGTTGCTTGTAATATGTTGATTTTATCTATCTGACAAGCACTCACTTCCCCTATCCCTATAGCTAACGCTTTATCCATTATTTCATCATATAATAATTCCCGCTTAGACTCAGATAACTTCTTTGAGTCTTTAAGGCCTAAAATACATACATCTTTTGGCAATATCACAGCTGCAGCAACAACATTACCTGCTAGAGGTCCTCTTCCAACTTCATCTACCCCCACTAAATATTCCTGACCTTGCCATACTGCATCAAAATCTAATTTCGCTTGCCAGCTATTTAATTCATTTAAATGTTTTTTATATTTATTAATTAACTTTTGTACTCCATCCCTATCATCAAATTTAAACTCATCTAGGCATGCTTCCAATTTATCTATTGGGGTACTTTTCATAATTTCATCAATTTGTTTTATCGTCATATTATCCTCTACTTCAAAAATTCCATTCTAAACTTAAACATAGGTGTGGCAAAAATTTGGCTTCTTGTAATCGAACTAAAAGTTCTACTATCCTCACTATTAAGGCGATTATCCCCCATTACAAAGTAACTATCCTCAGGCACTTTATAAGGAAACACCAAACTCTGTGGATATGTTACTCCAAACTCACGCACATAATCTAACTCATCTAAACGCTCACCATTTACATATACATACCCATCTTCTAAATCCACTATATCTCCACCAACTGCAATAACACGTTTAACCATATTAATATTGCCTTGCCTAAAAATTATTATATCACCTGCCACTGGATTGCTATAGTAACAGGGGAGATAATTTATAATCATATGGTCACCCACGTTTATAGTCGGAACCATTGAACTTGATGGAACTACTGTATGTGCTACAATAAATTGAGATATTAAAAGGGCCCAGAGAATAGCCACCATTATATCCCGAATAAAATCCATATTATCTCTAAACCCGAGTAACATCTTATCCATTTAAATACTCCTTTTTTTTAGACCTTCTTATTGATTATTTCAGTAACTCAATGCGAAATTTAAAAATCGGTGTAGCTAATATTTTATCCCTACTAATAGCCTGAAAAGTACGACTATCCTCACTATTTAGCCGATTATCTCCCATCACAAAGTAATGCTTATCAGGAACTACATATGGAAACTGAACTAGCTGTGGATACGTAACTCCAATTTCTCGTACATACTCCATTTCATTTTTAACTTCGCCATTTACATATACAAAACCATTCATTAGTTCAACTGTATCTCCACCAGTAGCAATAACTCTCTTTACCATATTAACTCCATCTTGCTCAAATACCACAATATCATTCACCTGGGGGTCTCTAACATAAAATGGTAGATAATTTATAATCATATGGTCTCCTATATTAATTGTGGGAATCATAGAACCCGTAGGTACTTCAGTATGAGCAATAATAAACTTTGATATAAAACACAGCGTCACTAAAATGGTAATTAGTAAATCCCTAATAAAGTCTAGAACATCTTTAAAACTAATCAATACTTTATTCATCTAAAATTCTCCTTTTTATTTAGGTATTTCTAACGTTAGTTTACCTAATTTGGAGCTTCTAAATTCATCAATAATAATTTTTGCTGTACGGTTTTCATCAATTTCACCTTTAGTAGCTAATAGCCCTCTGTTCTTACCAATTTGTAGCAATATATCATAATCAGTCATCTCATTTATGTTATCTAGCTTATATCGATTGACTAACGCCTCTTCAAAAAAATCACGCGAATGAGCAATAAAGTTTAAAGCCAATTCTCTAGTATCTAATATAGCATCGTTAATAGACCCTAGATACGCAAGTTTAATAGCTACTGCCTGGTCCTCAAACTTAGGCCACAGAATACCGGGCATATCAAGAAGCTCAAACCCTCTTTTAATTTTAACCCACTGCTTACCCTTTGTAACCCCCGGCTTATCGCCAGTCTTAGTGCTACCCTTGCCCACTAATGAATTAATAAATGTAGATTTACCCACATTAGGTATCCCTACAATCATAGCGCGAATTGGTCGGTAAATCCGACCGCGCGCCTTATCCTTTTCAATCCGTTCTTTAAGCATATCTTCAGCAACCTTAATAACCTCTTTTATCCCTTTACCAGATGTGGATGTTACAGGAACGACTTTTACATTTGTACTAGTATACCATTTTACCCATTTATCCGTAATTTGTGGGTCTGCTAAATCAGCCTTATTTAGTAATATAATCCTCATTTTATTATGTGCAAATTTATCAATGTCAGGATTTTTAGTGCTAAACGGCGCTCTAGCATCCACTAACTCAATAACTATGTCCACTAGTTTTATATTTTCTTCTATCAGTCTTTTTGTCTTGGTCATATGACCAGGATACCATTGTATATTCATATTTTCTCCATTCTTAAAGTACAGCTAGTTAATAAATTAAAAGGCAGGGCAAACCCCTAGACCTAAAGTCTTCCATTTAGGGGGACTTTTATATTAAACTAACCTCTCCTAAAGTACTATTTTACCTAAAATATCTTCTAGGCAAATTACACCAATTAATTGGTATCTACTATCAATACTACTATCTACATTATCGCCTACTACAAAATATCTCCCTTCGGGAACAGTGAATGGGTATTGTATATCACCACTATCCATCCTAGCAAATGCTACTTCATTCACATAGAGCATTCCGTCTATGTAATCAACTACATCACCTTCAACTGCAATAATCCGTTTGACGATTTTTACTTCCACTGTATCTACGGCAAAGCCCACAATGTCATTTACTTGTGGTTCATTAAATTTATAATACACTTTATTAATAAGTATCGTCTGACCATCTGTTAAGGTCGGTTCCATAGAATGACCTCTAACCTGTAAATTTTGAAGAACAAACTGTGTAAATAAAACAGTAGCAATAAACGCTATTGTCACATCTTTAGCAAAACGCATTAGTTGTTTTAACAGATTTTTATTCATATATTCCTCGCCTTTACAAAAGCCTATTTGTGATACGAAAAAAGGGACTATAACAGTCCCTTATCTTACTAATTCTTTAACCTTAGCGCGTTTACCAACACGCCCACGCAAGTAATTAAGTTTAGCACGTCTTACTTTACCACGACGAATAACCTCAATCCTTTCGACATTAGGTGAATGAAGCGCCCAAGTTTTTTCAACTCCGACTCCATAGGACATTCTTCTAACCGTAAATGTTTCACGAACTCCTCCGTTTTGTCTTTTAAGAACTACCCCTTCAAACATTTGCACACGTTCTCTTTGGCCTTCTTTAATCTTTGCGTAAACTCGAACAGAATCTCCAACATTAAATTTTGGTACTTCTGCTTTTAGCTGCTCGTTTTCAATTGCACTTATAATTGCATTTTTCATGTTAAATCTCCTTTATGCTAGGATGTTCATAATTTCTACTAGCGGACCATCCGGCTTCCATATTAAATCCATTTTTATCGTTCCATTAATCACTATATCATAAATAATTACAATGTGCAACGCCCAAACCTATTATATATTATTATAACCTACACTTTGTAAAAATTTTCTGTCTTCCACAGATAATTGCACTTGCTCTAATAAATCAGGTCGTTTTTTATAAGTATTTTCTAATGAATTTTGTCTACGATATTTTTCAATATTTTTATGATGCCCTGATAACAATACTTCAGGCACTTCTTTACCTTCAAATACCGCTGGACGCGTATAATGGTAGTACTCTAATAATCCATCACAAAAACTTTCTTCCTGAAAAGACTCCTGTTTACCTAATACATTGGGCAGCAACCTAACTATACTATCCGTAATTACTAGTGCCGCCAGCTCTCCGCCTGTAAGTACAAAATCTCCAATAGAAACTTCATCTGTAACAATATCTTCAATTACTCTCTGGTCTATACCCTCGTAATGTCCACATAAAATTACAATCTCTTCTTCTTTAGCAAATTCGTCAGCCATTGCTTGCTTCCACGGCTTTCCATGTGGAGTCATATACATAACACGCTTTTTAGTGTTAGGCGAACTCTCGCAAATCGCTTCATAGCACCATTTTACTGGCCCTGGCTTCATAAGCATCCCTGCACCACCACCATAAGGATAGTCATCAACTTGCTTATGCTTATTATTAGAATAATCTCTTATATTAACAGCCCTAATCTCAACTTGCGAAGCCTCAATAGCTCGTCCCATTATACTATGGCTAACTGCTTGCTCTATCATCTGTGGAAATAATGTCATAATTGTAATTCTCATTATTCTAATAGACCTTCTAACAGTCTAACTACCATAACATTCTTTTCAATATCTACATTAATAATACATTGCTTTATAGCCGGAATTAGTAAATCTTTTGTACGCTCATCTGATTTTACTACATATACGTCATTTGCAGCGCTAAATAAAATATCATCTAATACCCCTAATTCCTCTCCTTCTTCTGTAACAACATTTAATCCGTATAAATCACTAATATAATATTCATCTTCTTTAAGTGGCGAGCTATCAGTCCTTTTAATCTTAAGTATAGAGCCTTTTAAATGCTCTGCACTATCTATATCATCAATACCTTTTAACTTTACTAGTACAAAAGTTTTATGCAATCTAGCTGCCTCTATTTCATACTCTTTAATCTCGTTATTCTCTACAAATATAGTTTTAAGTTGCTTAAATCTACTCATATCATCAGTTGTAGGCAATACTCTAAGCTCCCCTTTAATACCATGAGTATTAACAACTTTTCCTATTGAAAACATTTCTACCATAATTCACCTCACCACAAAAACTTTTATATTTAGAACTTTTAGATTTAGAAAAAGTAGGTTAACCGTTAGGGCTAACCTACTCCATAATCTCAAGCACATACTTTTTAACAGAAGCCTGACTTGCTGATTTAATAATACTTCGAATCGCCTTAGCAACACGACCTTGTTTGCCGATGACTTTCCCCATATCTTCTGGCGCAACCTGCAACTCTAAGATAATGGCGCGTTCCTCTTCCCTCTCAGTAATTTCAACCTTATCAGGAAAATCAACTAGCTCTTTAGCTATCGTCTCGACTAATTGTTTCATACATTAATCCCAGATTTTTTAATCAAACTTCTCACTGTACTAGTAGGTTGAGCACCATTAGATAACCATTTCTCAACCGCTTCTTTATTGATGCTTAACTCGTTTGGTTCGCTACAAGGATTAAAGTAACCTATTTCTTCAATAAAACGTCCATCTCTAGGAGAACGTGAATCTGCTACTACAATTCTGTAAAAAGGAGCTTTCTTTGCACCCATTCTTTTTAAACGTATTTTAACTGCCATTATATTTTCACCTCATTATTTTTTTCTAGCTTGCGTTTCAACCAAAAGGTAATTTAAACTTACTGCTTTTCTTACCTTTCATCATCCCTGAAAACTGCTTCATCATACCTCTCATCTGTTCAAATTGCTTAATAAGGCGATTAACCTCCGCAATATCGCAGCCACTACCCTTAGCAATACGCTTCTTTCTTGACATATTTATAACATTAGGGTTTAGGCGTTCCTCTTTTGTCATAGATAATATAATAGCCTCAATTCGCGCTAACTGCTTATCATCAACCTCAATATCACCAAGCTTAGCTTTATTCATCCCCGGAATCATATTTAATATGTCTCCAATAGGCCCCATACTCTTAACTTGCTGCATTTGGTCTAGAAAATCATCAAAATTAAATTCGGCCTTACGCATTTTAGCTTCTAACTCTCGCGCCTTATCCTCATCTATATTCTGCTGCGCCTTTTCAATTAAACCTAATATATCTCCCATCCCTAAAATTCGCGAAGCCATTCTATCCGGATGGAACGGCTCAAGCTCTGATAACTTCTCACCCATACCAACATACTTAATAGGCTTATTCGTTACAGCCTTAACTGATAGAGCTGCCCCACCTCTATTATCACCATCAAGCTTAGTCATAATAACTCCGTCAATACCCAGTGCATTATTAAACGATTCAGCTACATTCACTGCATCCTGCCCTGTCATTGCATCAACTACAAGTAAGATTTCCTGCGGTTTCACTTCTTTTTTAATAAACTTTAACTCATCCATCAGGGTTTCATCAATGTGAAGCCTACCCGCTGTATCAATCAACACTACATCATGATTATTTTGCTTTGCGTATTCCATACCTGCTTTAGCAATCTCCACAGGATTTACCTTTGTACCCATGTCAAATACCGGTACATGCACTTGTGAACCAACCTTCTTAAGCTGGTCTACTGCAGCAGGTCTATAAACATCACAGGCCACAAGCAGAGGTCTCTTACCTTGCGACTTGATTAAATTAGCAAGCTTACCAGTAGTTGTAGTCTTACCAGCACCTTGTAGTCCTACCATTAATATAGGGGTAATTCCTTTTGTTGCAAATACAATTTTACTTTGCGTTGAACCCATCAAATTAATAAGCTCGTCATTAACAATCTTAATAACCTGTTGGCCTGGAGTCAAACTTTGTAATACTTCCTCTCCCACAGCTCGCGTTTCAATTGTTTTAATAAAGTCTTTCACTACCTTAAAGTTTACATCAGCCTCGAGTAAAGCCAGTTTAACTTCACGAAGAGCAACCTTTACATCCTTATCCGTCAACTTTCCTTTACTTTTTAGCTGTTTAAACACATCTTGCAATTTGGTTGATAATTGGTCAAATGCCATGCCACTTCCTCCTCTTAATAGATTAATTCTAGTCTAATCTTACTTAGCTAGACTAGATTATATTCTAAACTTCACTTCTTAATTTAATAATCAAATCTCTAATTGCTACTACCTCTTCATTACTAGAATTAGCAGTAGCTGCTTGAAGTTGTGCAAGTATAGAGTCCTGCTTTTTAAACTTGTCCCACAGCTGTAACTTGCTTTCATAATCCACTAATTTAAGCTCCGCTTTTTTAATAGTGTCAAACACACTTTGCCGACTAATATTATAAGTAGACGCAAGCTCACTTAGGGACAAATCCTCAAAATAGTATCCCGCAACTAAATCTCTTTGCTTTTGAGTAAGAAGTGTTTGATAGAAATCATATAAGAAGCTGACCTCTAAAAATTTTTGCATAGCTCACCTCTGTCAACCTTTTTCACTTTACAGATAAATTATAATTACACAATCATATTTTGTCAACCCTAATTTGACATTTTTTTTTAATTATCTGTATTTGCAAATAATGCCTTTGCAAAACTTTCAGCATCAAACACTTGTAAATCCTCGATAGCTTCACCCACACCGACATATTTTACAGGTACATTTAAACTAGAGCAAATTCCTACCACTGCCCCACCTTTTGCAGTGCCATCAAGCTTTGTAAGAATAATTCCATCTACCTTAGCCACTTCTTTAAATATTTTTACTTGTGATATAGCATTTTGCCCAGTAGTTGCATCTAAAACTATAAGCACCTCTTTATTTGCCTCGGGGTACTCTTTTTCTATAATTCTTGATATCTTCTCTAATTCTTTCATTAAATTAACTTTATTTTGCAATCGTCCTGCTGTGTCACATATTAAAACATCAGCTTTTCTAGCCTTTGCTGCCTGAATTGCATCATAAACTACTGATGCGGGGTCCGACCCTTCAGAATTTTTTATTAAATCTACTCCTGCTCTGTTCGTCCAAATTTGTAATTGCTCTATAGCAGCAGCTCTAAATGTGTCCGCAGCAGCAACTAATACTTTTTTCCCATCTTGATTTAATTGGTGTGATATTTTTCCTATACTAGTAGTTTGCCCTACACCATTTA
>MDSQ01000017.1_pt1 | contig 49535 bp, 39 predicted proteins | sample 1008251 | NCBI WGS metagenome assembly MDSQ01 (sample SAMN05526597, study PRJNA338239) | gut metagenome | isolation source: Hindgut content | host: Naso unicornis | place: Saudi Arabia: Red Sea | collected 2016-05
ATATCTTCACCAAAACTAGTTGCTCCCCATAATACTATTTTTTTGTTTTTATAAAACTCTATTTGTTTAGTTAAGTCAGCGTCTTTATCAGTCATAGTTTACCTCATTTTAAATATTTTTAGGCTAATTTATAGCCATGGGTTTTTGTAGTCTTCTTTTATATGTGGTCTCCATCGTGCTTTAAATTTTTCTATATCTGCTTCGCTATAGAAGTGGTGCACATATGGTGCATCGAAGCATGCATCGAAATATTCTTGCGTGATGATTATTTCTTTTTTCGCGCGTTTATATGATTCTGCGTATGATTTTTCTTCCCCGATATTACCGTTAACTAGCTCTGTAAATGGTTGTCCCTCCCCTCTTGATGTTGCAAATTCTGATAACTCTGGAATTATATCGTTTAGCTTTTCTAGCTGGTATACAAATATTTCTAGACGACCTTCTTTTATTATTGTGTACCCTTTTTCTTTGTCAAATGGGTATGCTGTTATATTTAGTATATCTTCTGCAAAGTTTTCTAGAAATGTTGTTATGTTTGGTTTATAGAGGCTATTGTTTGCTAATGTGTTGTTAGCTACTGTTAAATCAAAGAATGCTTGGCTATTGAATTCTGTGGTGTAGAACGTATCTTTTAGCTGCTTAATTGCTTCTTCTGGGGTTTTATCTGAGTTATTTATATAGGCAATAAATTGGCCTAACCATTTATTATTTTTATTGATACACATATGAAGGTTTAATCTTTCATATGTGTTAGATAAATGCTGACTTAAGGGGTCTCTAACTGCTGTTATTACTTTTATAATAGGATCAGTCAATAAATCTATTTCAAACCTTTTACTAGAATGACAAATATTAACATAATTAACTTTACTTGCAGATAAAGTACGATTTAAAGTATGATCCCCTGTCTTAGGCGGTAAGCACAGCAATACTAAATTTGTAGGATTATTATCTATAGCCTCCAACATATCTAGATTCCATTTACATTGTTCTCTTTTTGCCCATAATTTTTGTTTAGATACATACCATGTTAATGTACTTGTATTTAACTCGTGTAATATATTTAAAGGAATCAATTGTAAATTTAACCAAGTATTTTGTGCAATAATATAGCCTGTAATCCCCATATTGTCCAACTGTTTACTTACTTCGTTAATACTAGATAATGATTCATTAGCAATAATAACCAATATATCATTATTTCCTATATATAACTCCTCCAACTCCTTTGGGGATATTATAAGTATTCCTTCTACGTTGGTACCCCATTTTACTTTATTATTATCACAACATGCTAGTATATCTATATTAAATTGTCTAAATAATGTTATAATTTCTATGCAAAAATCATTTGCTCCCCATAATACTATTTTTTTATTTTTATACAAATTCATCTGTTTAGTTAAGTCAGTGTCTTTACCAGTCATAGTTTACCTCATTTTAAATATTTGTAGGCTAATTTATAGCCCTGGGTTTTTGTAGTTTCGTTTTATATGTGATTTCCATCGTGCTTTAAATTTTTCTATTTTAGGTGCTCGCTCTATCTTATCAATTATTTAGCTATATTAGTATTTCTAAATACCACTTATATGTTTTTTCAATACCTTCTATTAAATCCACCTTATGATACCAACCTAAATCATGCAATTTAGACACATCAAGCAACTTTCTAGGAGTTCCATCTGGCTTACTAACATCAAACACAAGTTCACCGCTATAACCAACAACATTCTTTATAATCTCAGCTAGTTGCCTTATAGACACTTCAACGCCAGTACCAATATTTAAAAAGTTGGCTGCATCATAATTCTCCATAATACATATACAAGCTTCAGCCATATCCTTTACATAAAGAAACTCCCTTAAAGGCTCCCCAGAACCCCACACTTCAACAGTAGGGCTATTATTTAACTTAGCCTCATGTATCTTTCTTAATAAAGCAGGTAACACATGCGAACTTTCTAAATCAAAATTATCATTAGGCCCATATAAATTAGTGGGCATAACACTTATAAAATTTGCGCCATACTGCCTATTATAAAACTCACACATCTTTAGTCCAGCAATTTTAGCAATAGCATAAGCCTCATTAGTTGGTTCCAACTCACCTGTAAGTAAATATTCTTCAGCCATAGGTTGAGGACACATTTTTGGATATATACATGAGCTACCAAGAAACAATAATTTTTTCACACCAGACTTATAGGCAGCATCAATTACATTACATTGTATCTGTAAATTATTCATTATAAATTCAGCAGGATAAGTATTATTCGCCTGAATTCCACCAACATGAGCTGCTGCAAGAAATATATATTGAGGTTTTTCTTCCATAAAAAAATCCAATACAGCTGATTGATTTCGCAAATCTAATTCGTTCCTAGTCATAGTGATTATATTTGTATATCCTTGCTCTTGTAAGCACTCCAATATATGCGAACCTACAAGACCTCGATGTCCTGCTACATAAATTTTACCTTCCAAATAATACCCTCCCTTCCTATGATTTTAAATATTCCTCTATACTTAATCCTAAAATTTCTTTTAGATCGCTATCAACCATCATATACACCAATTGTTCAAAGTCAACCTTACGTACCCAATTTAGTTCTTTCTCTGCTTTTGTACAATCGCCCCATAGCATATCAACTTCAGTCGGTCTAAAATATCTTGGATTTATATCCACCAATAGTTTTCCAGTAGATTTATCGTATCCTTTTTCATCTACTCCTATACCCGTCCATTCTATTTCAATTCCTAGTTTATTAAATGCGCTCTCTACAAATTCACGTACTGTATGAGTTTCATTACTTGCGATAACATAATCTCTAGGCTTATCCTGCTGCAACATAAGCCACATAGCTTCTACATAATCTCCAGCAAATCCCCAATCACGTTTTGCATCCATATTTCCTAGCGATAATTTTTCCTGATTACCTGCCAATATATTTGCAACTGCACGTGTAATTTTCCTTGTTACAAACGTTTCTCCACGTCTTGGAGATTCATGGTTAAATAAAATTCCATTACATGCATAAAGATTATATGCTTCTCTGTAATTTACCGTAATCCAGTAGGCATATAATTTTGCTACGCCATATGGGCTTTTTGGGTAAAATGGAGTTAATTCATTTTGTGGAGCTGTCTCTGGAAGTCCTCCAAATAGCTCTGAAGTTGAAGCTTGATAGAACTTACAGTTGATTTTAGATTCTCTTATAGCATCCAATAATCTTAGTGTTCCAATCCCTGTAGTCTCTGCTGTATATTCAGGTACTTCAAATGATACAGCCACATGGGATTGTGCTGCTAAGTTATAAATTTCATCTGGTTTTATTCGTTCAACTAGTCTATTTAGATTACTAGAATCCGTTAAGTCTCCATAATGAAGAAATAATGTTTTATTGCCTATAGACTTATCTTCAAATAGGTGATCTATTCTATTTGTACTAATTTGGCTATGGCGACGAATTATTCCATGTACTTCATATCCTTTAGTTAAAAGAAATTCTGTTAAGTAAGAACCGTCTTGCCCTGTTATTCCTGTTATTAATGCTTTTTTCATTTACTATATTCTCCTTAGATAAAACTTAACATTATACTTTTATTACATCTAATATACCTTTTGCTAAAAACGCTGCTCTTTGACTTTCCTTAGATATTCTTCCACGAACATACTTCTCAGTTCTACACCCCTGAATTAAAGACTGATCAAATATATTATACATAAAATTCTCTAAATTTAATCTAAGCTGTTTTTGGTTATCTAGTTGCATAGGAGAAAAACAAGGTTCTGTTATCATTTTAATAAATAAATCATCATTATTATCGATTCTTTTAACTACTTCTATAATCTCATCCATAGTATTATATTTATGACAATTAATAAAGGCGTTTTCATTAAATTCATTTGCTACGCAAGGATCTCCCCAATAAATAGGAATAGTTTTAGCTGCAAAAGCTTGCAATAACTTTTCAGTAGTATACCCTGGAGTAGTCGAGTTCTCACAAGCTATACTAAATTTATAGTTGCACTGGAAATTATATTTAGAATCGCTAAAATTATTATATCTATCTCCTATAGGTCCACCTATATTATTACGATGCCTTCCGCCTGAATCTACTTTTTTATAATTACTCAACCTATCAAAGAATTTATCTCTAAAAGGGTGTACACAGTTACCATTAGTATAAATAAAGTTACAAAAATTTGTTTTACTTTCTAAAAGAGTTTCATTATCTAAGTGTTTAACTAAAGCTAAATCATAGCCATTATAGCCAACATAATGTGGATATCTACAATATCTATCGCCAAAATTTATATAATGAAATCCAATTCCATAATCACATATATTAAAGTCTGGAACAACATTTTCTCCTGTATAAAAAATTTTAATACAATCATAACTTAAATGTTCCTTACCAAAAGGTCCATAAATAAGAAAGTCTGGCTCATTGCTTATAATTAAGTCATAGCGTTCTTTTAATTGGGTAAAAATAGGAAAATTATTCAGATCAAACATCCTAGAAAAATCTACAAATTTTAAATTAATTTTTTCTTTCATAGTGTATCCTCTTTTCTTTAATGGCAAAGTATTATTTATATTAACTATCCAAAATTTCTGCAATAAGCCACGTTCCTTTTAATATTCTGCCATCTACTGGCTTATAAAGTTTAAATGTATATCCTATATTCCAACTTTCTATAATAGGTTTTAATGAAAAAAAATCATTAATATTTGAAGAAATATTTAATAATATAATAGGCTGTTGCTTACATATCGTATTTTTAGCTCCTTCTAAAACCTTTAATTCATCTCCTCCAACATTTATCTTTACCAAACCTACTTCTATACTATGTGAACTAACATATTCATCTAGTGTAGAAACCCGCACATTTTCTATTTTATAATTATTAAAACCTCTATCCTCATCTGTCACCTCATTAATATGACCTGACGAATAATTTAAAATCTCCCCCCCTCCTTCATTCAAATTATCCAATGCCATATGTTCAGCAGTAACATTTTTTATATTATTTAACCTTATTGTGAGTTGTAATAAATCAAAGTTGCTCTTTACCGGTTCAAAAGTGTAAATTTGATTACTTTCTAGTTCATTAAAAATCAATATAGAATCTCCTATAAACCCCCCAATATCAATAATACTCTTACTCTTGACCTTATAAAGAGTCTTTACTTCTTTTAATCCATGGTGATAATAAAATACCGCCGAATCAAAATTATTACATGGCAGCTGGTAGTGTTTATATGCAAATAAATTTGGCTTAATTTCTATAATTTTATCCGAAAATTCATTTTTTAATTTTAAATATTGCTCTTGTTGGGTAATACAGTCTATATTTATATATTCGTTTACAAAGTGTTTAAATTTGGAAGCAGAACAGTTGTATACTCTTAATAATATATTATTTACCAGTTTTATAGATTCATCATCAAAGCCAGAAATAAAAATATAAAATTTTTCTATCCAATCTCGCTTTAATATAAATTGAGTAAATTGATGATTCAACATTGCTTCTGCTTTGCTATAAAAATATAATACTTTATTTTCCATACTGTACAAAACTCTATTACCTTTAATTTTCCATTTATCTTCTATTTTATTGTACTCTGTCATAGGAAAAATATTTAAAATAATATTATTCCTATCAAGCTCAGTCTGTATTTCATGCTGCATTTGAATAATAGTAGTGTAATTAGATGCAGCCAAGATAATACTGTAGACTTTACAGTTATTTTCTAAAATGTGGCTTTTATATTTAGATATATTAATAATAGGAACATCTCTTATTACATTTTTTGTCTCATCGTTACACATATTATTAGAAACAATAAAATACTTTATCCTATTCCTTAGTATGGAAGATAAAAAACTTTGTCCTAGCCCTCCTATACCATATATACTTACTGCGCTATTATCCATCTCTTGAGTAAAATCCTCTTCTGTGGTAAATACTTTTATCATACTTAAATCTCCATTTTGCTATTTGATTTTAAATTATTATATTTATTTGTAATACTGTATCCACATAATGATAACTATAATGTCTTAAATACAGTTTATATTCAGGCACTAATGATTTTACATACATGGGAAGCTCAAAAATATCTTGTGGTTTATGATATATACTAATAGCCAATTGTGGTTTATATTTTTTTATAATTTGTTTAGCTCCCATTAAAGCTTGCAATTCTGCTCCTTCAATATCCATCTTTATAAAAGTAACTTCTGTATCCCTTAAAACATTATCTAAACTATCTACATTTATAGTCCCCCCCTTTTTAGTATACAATAACAACATTTACATAAAACCATTTATATATACTAACTTATCATAGCTTCTTCTATGGTTTGTTTAAAAATACAATTTTCAGTCTTGACTAATATATTTTTGCCTCCCAATAACTTAAATATTTAAAACTACATAACACATCTTATCTTGATTTAACTTATCTTTTGCCTCTAAGCAAAACCTATTTAATATAAAAATATAATCCTTGTTATGTGAACACATATTGTAATTAAATACTGGCTTTCCTAAAAAACTATTATGTTGCAGTTCTAGTTCATCGTCTACAAAGCCTAATACTTTTTCTTCTATATTATATTCCACAAATATATCATAAGTTTTTTCTGCTGCTCTGCTAGTAGAATAGATATAATATCCGCTATACCTATTTGACTTAACTAACTCTCTAAACTTGCTAATTTCTATAATGGTATAATCAGACATAAAATAATCAGATATAGGATTTAACAATATACCTAACTTATAGTCAATAAGCAAATCAACATCCACACAATTAGCTACTTTTACTAATAATTCTCTTAACTCCACATTCCCCTGTTGTAAAGAGCTAAGTAAATGTAATTTAAGAATTTCATTTAACTCCTTTAAACAATTAGTGTGTAAAAACTTTAATTTTTCTGCCTTAGAAATCATTAAATTATCAGTCCAACACCTAACAGCATCATTAATTTGCTGGAAATCAAATTCATAATAATTATGACCCTTACGATAATAATAAGTATTCTCCGTTAAAGCATAAAATACCTTAGCGCAAACCATAACTTTCACTAAAAAAACAGGATCTTCTCCCCATTGATAATCTGGAAAACGAATGTTATTTAAGTTTAGAAAATCTAAAGAGTATATAAATCTAGTAAAGCCTCCATTACATTGAACATTTTTATATTCCATTAGTCCGCTCTGCTTAAAATAATTTAATTCATCTCTATTATTTCTAGGAACTCCATCTGCTGTAAGAAAATGCATACTTCCACCACATATAACTACATTATTATTAACAGCATTATCATACATATTCTTCAAAGTATTATTACTAGGATACTTATCATCACTATCCATAAAAGCAATAAATTCTCCTTTAGCAATATTTAAGCCAATATTTCTAGCTTTTGCCGCACCTTGATTCTCTTGATAAAATAATCTTATTCTGTTATCTTTTCCCTGATAGCCTTCTAAAATTTTTTGTGAGTTATCAGTAGAACCGTCATTAATACAAATCACTTCTATATTTTTTAATGTTTGTGATAATACACTATCTAAACATTCTTTTAAATACTTTTCTCTATTATAAATTGGAACTATAACAGAAATTTTTACACTCATTCCTATACTCCTTTACGGCTTATTTTCATTACTTGCTAAAGATAATGAATTAAATATTACTGGTAACCCAGTTTTACTATTCTTAACTATATCATATATAAGTTTAGCTGAGTCCATACTAGTAATTATAAAAATAGTATTATTATTCTTATTATAATGCTCATAACTAAATACCCTCTTATTAGCAAATAGTACTCCCTGCTTATCCGGATTATTATCAATAAAACCAACTATCTGCTTATCAAATCCTTTATCTACTAATAATTCACATACACGTTCACCAATTTCAGCGGCCCCCCAAATATATACATCCCCCCCGGCTACTTTTTAGTAAATCTGTAATCTCTTCAATATTCCAAGCTTTATAATCCATACTTCAACTCCCATTTTAAAATAGTTTTTCCTAAATTCTTAGACATATCGCGGTCAAATGAACATCTTCAATACAACGTAAATAGCATAAAATTCCAGTATTATTAGAAATAACATCATCAGTACTAATTACAAATAAAGCGTCATCTTCAATACATAATGTATAATTTAATATCGGTTTAATAGAAATTAAATTCCCTTATTTTTCAAGTCTCCCATCAATAAAATCAAATAATTTATCCTCTAATCCATGTTCCCTAAATACACTAGCCCACAATTGATTAACATTTATAGTAGTATCCTATAGCAATTTGGATTTTTCCAACTTACATCATAACTACATAATTCATTTTATCATGGTCTAATATAGTTATAAATTCTAGATGATAGGCTTTAACTATAAATAAAACATTATCTTTTTTGCAAGACGGATAATCATAATACATAGATTCTTCTTTGTATTTATCTACATTTTCCTTTATAAAACCCAATAGACTTTTAGATATATTATATGCTATTAAATTATCATATATTTCCTTACCTTCACCATTAAAGGTATATATATAATAACCTTCCACTTTACTTTTTTTTAATATATCCGCTAATTTTGCTATACTTACTATCTTTTTAGATACATCTGCGGAATAAGTAGTCAAATATAATATTCGTCTCCAGGTCCATTCGTCAAAACATTCCTTATTTAACCCATCATTGTCTATAGCGTTTTTAAAGTCCTGTGCCCATCTTGTAAGAAAAATTTTATTTACCTCATCTGTATTACATTTATATTTCCACATATAACTATTAAACATTCTATTATAAAAAAAAGTCTTCAAAACAATTTCTTCTCTAGGAAATTTATGCAAGTACGCTCTAATATACTTATACTCTTCACATATCCCTAGAGCATACTCTTTGGTTTTTATAACAGTTTGAGAATTCGGATTATCACGTCGCCACATATAGTAAGGTTTATTAACAAACATCATATTTCCACCATGTATTAAGACTTTAAAACAAAATCCTGCGTCTTGAAATCTTGATTTTTCATCTTCATTCCAAGTTATATTATACTTCCTTATATAATCAGTAGCATATATACCGGCCCAATGATAGGAAAAATACTGCATATTTGGCTCCATCAAAGGAAAAAATACTCTATCATAATGAAAATCTTCTTTTGCTGATTTGTGAAAGGTAAATATACGCTTACCATTTTCATGAATAAACGTATAATAATTACCTTTTATAACAACTAAATTATTTATTTTTGCTAAATTATATAAATCTTTATACATGTCTAGATCAACGTAATCATCAGCATCTACCGCCCCTATATATTCTCCTGTCGCTATATATATTCCTCTATTAGTTGCTCCACCTGTACCTAAATTCTTTTCATTTTCTATTATTATAATTCTATTATCTTTTAAAGCATAGTTTTTAACAATATTAAGAGTCCTATCTGTAGAAGCATCATCTACACAAATTATCTCTATTTCCTTAAGACTTTGATTTATAATTGAATCCAAGCATTCCTCGATATATAATTCACTATTATATAAGGGAATTATAATAGAGACTTTAGGTCGTATCCCTATTTTTTGCATAATGTTTTCCTTTCTTACGAAAATTATTTTTTACCTCTTATGTTTGTACTCTATTTTTTAAGCCTTTCTATATCCGAACAAGTTTGATTTAACACTGTATCAAGACACTCACGTAAATATTTAGAGCCATTATAAATTGGAATTATAACTGATACCTTAGGCTTAGATTCCATACTTTATACTCCTTTTTATTAGTGTATTTAAATTTGGACAATTACATATTTTCTATTATGTTCTGCCAACAGCATCTGAGCATTAGTAGCATGAGGGCTAAGCACAAATAAAATATTATCACCTAGCCTACACTGCTCATAAGGAATAACCAAATGACCAAATAACAGTTGCCCATGAAGCTCCGTTCTATTATCGACAAAACCAAGCATATTTGCACTTGAAGCGTACTCACGCAATATTCGGTAAGTTATATCGCCCATAGTACCAGCGGAAAAAATATAATATCCATCATACATATTATTATTCAACAAATTTATTAAATCATCCATCTCACAATCAATTGGATTATCGGCTAAAGCACTACGATAAACATTAGTAAAAGGTGAGAATTTTGCATAATCCCACCATAAATCACCTAAATAACAATTATTATATTTCCAAGGTTTCATTTTAAGAGCATAATGGACAATTATAGGAGACTCCAAAATCTCTTCCGATATAGAACCCTCAGTAATATAAATATAATGACTTTTTATTCTATTATCATATCCTGAAATAAAATATTTAGTAATCCAATTATATTTAAAAGGAAGTAATTTAATTTTATCTGCACAAGCTATATTAACTATATCTTGGTCATGGTGGAGGTATTCATTGCTAGCTAAAGCTAAAAATTGTTTATCCACACCATCCAAACGTATTTTATTTAGATTCATTACTAGCACACCACCATTAATATAATAATCTACAGTACTTAGATTTAATGTATTAATAAATCGTTCAGCCAGCAAACTTGCCTTTAAGTCTTTTACACCTGCTAAATAATACTCTTCCATATTTATATTAAATAAATCTGATAAGTCTTGTAAAACAATTATATCTGAATCCAAATAAATACACTTAGAATAATCCGCTAAAATCTCAGTAATAAGTAACCTGTAGTACGTGGAAGTAGAAACATAACTCTCTCCAATATAAGAGTTATCAAAAATGTCACCAACTATAACTAAGGTTATTTTCCCATTAGAGCATTCCAGATTTTTTATTAATGATTCATCTTCATTAGATAATTTGGAACCAAGTAATATATATATATCATAAAAAGTATTGGGGTTAGCATTTTTAAATAATGAAATAATAGCAACACTTGTAGGCCAAAGATAATTTTGGTCTGTAGCAAATACTATAGGTATTTTATTCATTCCCATAATCAAATCTCCCACTTTAAAATAGTTTTACCGAATTCCTTAGTTAAGTCAGAAGCAAAAGCAAAGTGAATATCAGCAACACAGCGAATGCGGCAAACCGAGCTAACAAGGCACTGCAAATAGCCAATAATATCATGATTGCAACGCAACAAATCCAGAACAGTGAAGTAATCAGAAAGAGAGCTACGACTGTTGCCGACTAGAAGCAAACCTTTCTCAAGAATAAGGCGGGTATTAACAGAAGGGGGGTCCTCAGAAACGCCCAATAAAGAGATACACCCCTCTGGATTAATAATATCAATAATCTGATTTAAAGCATATTTGCTGCCATTACCGCCGACGCATTCAAAAGCATGGTCGACTCTAATATTGCCCACTTCGCTAACTAAACAGATGTCATCAGCAAAAGTAAATAAATTTAGTTTTTCTCTAGTCAAGCCAAAAACAACAACCCTGCTGTCAGGGCACATTTTCTTTAAAAGCAAAGTCAAAATAAAGCCTAAATTTCCATCGCCCCATATTCCCAATATCCCTCTATTAGAATGGGACTTAGCTAAAAATCGCTTAATACTATGCACTGCCACCGACATAAGTTCAGTAAATGCTAAAGTTTCATTAGCTAAACCATTAGGAATAATAACCGCCCTATCCCTAGGTTGTGAAACTATATCTTGTAAAAAGCCATCATAGCCGCTAGATCTAAAAAAGTTTTCTGTCTTATAATTTTCCGCCACTATTTTATCATCAACATTTTGTAACAAAGGAACTAATATAACGTTTTGACCTACAGCTACATGTTGCAAAGGGTCATATACGACCGTGCCCATTGCCTCATGGATTAACGCCATAGGTAATTTTTTTTGTAGAACATCTGGTGGTCTATCGAAGTTATAATACCTTTGGTCTGATGCGCATATCGATAAATAAGTTGGGCGTACTAAAATGTTTTCCGTCGAAACATTCTCTTCGATAAAGGTTTCTTTAATATTCCCCTTCCCAATTAAACGGTATCTTTTGTTAATCATTTAAAATATTGCCTTTCTAATCCTAGTCATATATTACTAAAGCAGATTTTCCAGTATGCTATTTGCTAATATTAAATCATATGATGTTGTTACTTTAATATTGTAGCTTTCGCCAAATACTAATTTAACTACTTTATCTTTAATTACCATGATTTTAGCGGCATCGGTCAAAATCTCTTTTTCAGTCTCAGTCAATTTTAAATATGTTTGTTTAAATAATTTTATATTAAACGATTGTGGAGTTTGCCCTTGATACATATGCCCTCTAATAGGGATTTCAAAAATTTCGCTATTGTTTTTTGACATCACTATTGTATCAACAGCTGGTATTACTGTGTCAGCTGCGCCATATTGTTGCGCTGCTGTTATATTGTCTGCTATTATTCGGTAGCTTAGGAATGGTCTAACAGCGTCATGAGTTACTATTATATCTTCGTCGTTAATCCCATTATTTTGTTCTATCCATTCAATTCCGTTTACTAAAGACTCATTTCTTGTGGGTCCGCCTTCTATTACAGCTATATACTCCGCTTGGTATATATACTTTTTTATTAAATCTTTTGTGTTATTTATCCAGGCTTTTGGTACCACCACTATAATTTGGTCTATTTTATCATGCACCACAAATTGTTCGATTGTGTGAATAATAATAGGTTTACTACCAAGCTTCATAAATTGTTTTGGCACTTCAGTATTACCCATTCTAGAGCCTGTGCCACCTGCTAATATTTCTGCATATACCATATTATCACACCTTATCCCATACAACTAGTGGAGAGGCTTGCTTACAGTACAAATTATAGCAACCAGTAACAATGCAGTCATAGTTACTGCGGTCAACATGCATATCAGTACCAAAAACATAAGCAAGCCTAGAGTTAGCATTAAAGATGGGAATATATTTAGGCTCACAAATAATAGACAGAGTATCAAATCTATTAGCTAGCCAAAATTCATTAATAACCGAATTAAATAGATTGACATCTAGATTTTGTATAAGCAGTACATTGCGGCCGGGTGTAGCTTTATAAGCATATTGGGTATTAATTATATCATGGTTAAAAATATCTAGCACCATTCCGCTACGCCCTGGTGGGACGCTAACGCCACATAGCTCTAGAAAGGTTGGATAAAAGTCAACAGTCCGCATATTAGGCATAGCCGTATGTTTAATCTTATCGCCAGCAGCGATAAATAGGCCTTGGCATTCATGTGCAGCCGAGATAATACCACCGTTTTGAGCTTCTGAAACAATTAAGTCGCTATTAACCCAATAAGAAATATCCCGCCAGCCAAAAGCTTCTTTTTGAACGTCTATATCTGTATGGCTTAAGCAATCTGCAAAATTGCTCATTCCATGGTCTGACATAAATATAACGTTTTCTGGCATTAGCTTATCTATTAGCCTACCAACACAAGCATCTAGCTGTTCTAGCGCATCTAAAATTATAGCACTATCATAATCATACCCTTCAAAGTGGAATAACATATCAGTAGACCCCGTATATATCCACATTATATCTACGGGGTATTTGTGCTGAAATTGTGCCAAATTATTTTCCCAAAATGCTAGTGTATCAGTTATCCAGTTCATACCATCTTTGTAATAACCCGCTTTGCAAAAGTGTTTATTTAAAATCCCAATTTTATCATTAACATCGCCTAGCTGTTCAAAACTTCTTGGGCGTATTGGGTAATTTATTTCTCCAATTAATAAATCTTGCAAATGTTTATCCTTACCTACGAACTGGGGAGTTAAATAGCTGTCTTTTGGACAATCATCAAGAAAGTATTCATTTCTATCGCTAACTAGCATATAGCCATTTATATCAATACCCGGGGCAGTTGTTAGCGTATCCCAAATTCCCATTTTCAGATTTGTATTAGCCTCTATCACTTGCCAAAACGGTTGTTTGTCCATATAATCAAATATTGAAGCTATTATATATTCTGCTTTTTCATCATTTTGTGGTGCTATCCCTTTAGGCCTATTTTCTATAACACCATGCTCTTTTGGGGTTAACCCTGTGTATATTGATATCCAGTTGTCTATAGAGCTGTAACCATATGCATAAGCCCCATAACTTCCGCCTACACCTTTGTCCATTAGCCCTTTTAAGGTTGGCAGCTTATCTATATGTTTATAAACTAACCGTGGGTCTAATGCATCTATTCCAATAAAAAGTACCTTCATTATTTATTCCCCTTTAAACCCCAATTTTCTTTTCAATCAAATCAACTAACTGCCCCACATTTTTAAAGTTACTAATTTCATCCAAAGAAAATTTAATTCCCCAAAATCGCTCAACACATAAAATCAAATTTACTTGAGCCAAAGAATCCCAGTCGTCTACATCATCAGCGACTGAGGTTCTAGTAATTACTATATTATCATCATCAAAAACGTCCCTAAAAATGGTCTGTAACTGAGATAAAACTTCCATAAATACACCTACCTAACAATAGAAATGACTTTACATAAATCTTCAGCTGACGAAACATCAAACACCCATACGCCGCCGTAATTAGTAAAGCCTAAATTTTTATATAAATTAGCTACTATCTCATTTTTATCACTTGGCACATATTTGCCCGATATGGATGATAGTCCCATAGATTTAGCAATCGCCACTAGCTCATCAAACATAGCTAATTCAAACTCCCGCTTAAATACTCTACAACTCATTACCCACAACACTATTCTTAGCGAATCCTCTTTTACTTCAGCGATTATTGCGCTTACTATTCCATTATCTCCAAATTTATCCACTAGCTTACCATACAGTGTTATACACTTATCCGAGCTGGCAATTTGCTCGACTTCAGCTTCTCCATATCGTTTGTTCGTTAAGTTAAACTGGTTCGTCTTATTTATTAGCTGTGTTACTCTCACTATTACCGACGACTTAAACGGTTTTATTTCTGCTGACATATTTAAGCTTTTTAGATAATCTTTATAATTGACAAAAGAAGCTTCTGCTTGTTCTCTTTTAGTATTTGCTAGGTACATATCTGTTCTAGATAAATCGTCCGCTGTTATAGCTGTCACCTCAAAGTATCCTTGTTTATCTAAGTGTTGAGGGAAGTATATTATATCCTCAAAATACGGTACTGCTACAGCTGGGATATTCTCAGAGACTATATCTCTTTCTACTGGATTATCATCTATAAACACTACACTATCTGGATTTAAGTTTAGTTTATTTATTATCTTTTCCACATTGTAGTGTTTATCGTCCCAGTTTGCCTCTAAGCATACGAAGTCCGCAGGGCTAAGTAAAAAATCATCAGACATAATGCCTTGTAGTGCTACACTATAGTCATTTTTTGAACATACGTTTATAAGAACGCCTATATCTTTTAAGTTTAGCAAATATTTTTGCAACTCTCTATATGCTTCTCCCATAGGCGTGTCCATTGTCATATATATGCAGTCTAATCCAAAGTCTCCTATTATTCCACCCCATAGTGTATTGTCTAGGTCCGTTACTACTGCTTTTTTATTTTTGCCATAAATAGATTTGATTATATTGGCCACATTAAATCCTAGTGCTGGTATCGCTTCTATTGACATTGCGTATTTGTATAAATACCAGTATTTTGGGTCTAGCCATTTGGATAGCCCAAATTCACTAGCTAAATAGTCTATATCATTAACAAAAAAGTTAGGGTAAGTCTGTGCGTATTTATACATTCCTTGATTTAGTCTTGATATAAAGTTGGAAAATCCGCGGTAATCGCTAATATCCATATTGCCTAATAAACGATACGGAGGGCGTTCAAAATTATTTTGGATGATATAACAGTTATATGTCGCGAATATTTTATCCCACATTTCTTCAAATTTGCCAAGCTGTACTTTTAATAACGCATCAGCTTTTTCTTTTGTTTTTACTTGTTTATACGGTGTTAAATTTTTGCTAGTTGTATGAATGTATATTATTTCTGGCTCAAACTGTTTTAATTTTGGATTGTCAAACATCACATCTTCCCAGTATTGATTATACTCAGATTCGTAAAAGGTTGGCTTTATTGCATTTTTTAACAAAAATATTTCTAGCTGGTCTTTTACTTCTGCTGTCGTAGAACCTCCTAGAATTGCAACTCGTTTTTCGATCCAATTAACTGATTGCGCTAGTAATTTTTTCTTTAGTGACTTCTTCTTTTGTAATGTTTCTGATGCGTTAAGTGGATACAATTGACTCCCTCACTTTTTTATTAATATTATATTTGGCCTATCTTGGTCAGCATCTCCTTTGAATAAACATGCATTTGTGTCTGATGCATAGTATAGTTTTACGTTGCTTAGAACATATGGCTCAAAGTAGTTTGGTATAATGTTGGTGTAATCATTGTTTATAAAGCCTATGTCATTTAGCGTCTGTTGTTCTATCCCATGCTCATAAAAATCCATGTACTCTGCATTATAGTGCTGGAGTAATTGATTTAGTTGGTTAGATACTGTACCTAAATATTTTTGTTGGCCAATAAAATCTATTATACGTATAACATTTGCAGTTTTTATTGGAATTATTCGTAAAATTAGTAAAGAAATAACTTTTTTTTCTGCTGTTATACTATAGATTTTATAGTCATAAAATGGATAATTTATATATCTATATTTTATATAGTTTAAATCTTTTTGTAAGCCGTCTTGTTGTATTTGGTTATATTGTAGCTCACTTATAGTTTGTATTTGTGTTAGCGTAGATGTATCTTGTTTTTTTATTGGCAATATAGTTTTATTATTAATTTGCGGGATTGTATAATGAGTCATTTGCTCATTTAATCTATAGTAATGCTCCATTTGGCCTGTGTGGCAGTTAATAAATTCGTATGCTGGCCTAGTTCTAGGATGTATACCTACGCAACTTAATGAAGAGCCTAACGTTTTAAGATGTTCTAGCACTCTTAGACCGATTAGTTGGTCTTTGATTTTAGGATTTTTTACCCACATGGCTGCTAATATTGGGCTATCTGTTTTTTTATATTTAATATAACCTACAAGTGCGCCTATTTCATTATTTTCATCTTGGGCTATTATAAAATTTAGGCTATTATCTATAATGTATTGGTATGTGAATAGTTCATCGCTTGTTACTATGCAAGGTTGGCTGCCCCAGTAGTCATGTAGAAATTTTATTATTTTGGGTTTATGATAAAGTTGTGCATGTGTTATTGTATATTCCATTTATTGTTTCCTTTATTATAGTATTATAATTTAACATTTGAACAATCAAGTCGCCCTAATGTATATCTATCGCAGTTTTTAGTATAATCATTTTCATAGCATAAAAATGCATATTTTACACCTAAGTCTATTAATACATCTATAGTATCTTCATTATATTTACCACATGGATATGCTGCTGCTATTATATTTGTATTTGTTATTTTATCTAATATTTTTTTATTTAAATATAGCTCTTCATATTGTTCTATTTTAGTTAACCCATCCATATTAGTAGGATGGTTATGCGTATGCAGTCCTATTACATGTCCAGTTTGGCTTAGCTGCTGTATATCCTTTTCACCAATCCATAAATCTAGCATATATGGGTCTAAGCCGTACTGCTGTATCATATTATCCATAACTTTATTATAATCTTTGCCAAGTATAACGTCTCTAACGTATCTAAACTTTTTATCGTCGTAAGAATAAAAAGGCGAGTTACATAAATAATCTCCAATATCTATATTGTCACAGTTTGTAACTCCTACGCTTACTGTATAGAAAAACTGCTGATAAAATTCTTCTACAGTGGCGAAGCAGTAATTTCTAAAGTAGCGATATAAGTCTAAATTATCAATGCCGCCTTTAGTAGGATTTGTGTTTATATTCCATAGCGCTGTTAAATTATACTTTTGTAGCACAGGTAGCGCAATATCTAGCTGTTCTTTTAGACCATCGTCTAGCGATATAAATAGCTCGTCTTCTTTTAATGATTTTGTTTCATATTTTTCCATCCATTCTTTTGCGCTAATAATATTATATTTATTAATAATTTTTTCTAACCGTTGTGCGCTTATACTGCCTTGCACTTTGGGGTATTTATCTTGATCGTAAAAATAGTGAAACATAATTGATGCGGTAATAATAACTCCTCCTTATAAATCTCCATTAATATAAAATAATATTATTTCCTATCTTATAAAAAAAATACAAAAAAAAGCACTACCCCAATAAAATGGTGGTAATGCTTTAAAAAATTCTATAGTATTGCGTCAACCTGGTTTAATGTTTGCTCGCTATTTACTTGTACTGCTGTTAAGCTTAATTGCTTATACATCATATCAGCCAGCCCCACTCCTCCAGATTTAACCATTTCAGATACTTGGCTATCTACTAGGAAGTCATCAAACATTTCCTCGTAGTCTCCTTTTGGTATTAAGCTATTTTCAGTTAACACTGAGTTTTTCATTTGTTTGTAAATCATGCTTAGCAAATACGATTCCATTTCTTCGCATGCTTCTCTTAACTCTTCATCCTCGCTACTATTCATAGCCTGTTTAAGCGTATCCTCAAAATTCTCTGCCGACGTTGTGTAGCTTGTAGTCGTAAGCCCTGTAAAGTCCGCCATTTGCGCCATTGAACTAATTGATCCTATTGGCATATTACATCACTCCTCTTTATTTATTTTATAATCAAGTTTGTAGCAAACTTAATTAAGTACGTTTTAATTGATTTGCTTGTTGTAGCATCTCATCAGAAGTTTTTATCGCTGTTGAGTTCATTTCATATGCACGTTGCGCCACTATCAGGTTAACCATTTCTGTAGCTATATTAACGTTAGAGCCTTCTAAGTAACCTGTAATAATTTTACTTTTCGATAGCTCATCGTTCTCCACTTCCATTAACGGCTCTCCCGATGCTGTTGTCGGTCTATACTTATTAGCGCCTATAGCTTCTAGCCCATCTTGGTTGGCAAATTGCACTAACTGAATTTGTGCTAGGTCTACTGGGTTACCGTCGTCATCGTAGTGGAATATTCTCCCTGTACTATCAACGTTTATGCTACTAACTGGCACTCCTTCTGGCACTATAATAGACTCTCCTTCAACAGATAACACTGGGTGTTCTGCCGCTGTTACTAGTGCTAAGCCTTCTTCTGTATTTGACCATCTAAATGTACCGTCTTTAGTATAAGTAACTTCATATCCATCCGATATAGCAAAGTATCCGTTACCATTAATTGTCATATCCGTATCATTACCAGTTGCATACCAACTTCCGGTTGTAAAGTCTCTTCCTATGCTACCAACTCTTGTACCATGCCCCACTTGCAACACAGTCGGTCTTCCTTCTTCTTCCCTTGCTGCCTGCTGTTCCGCAGTTTCTAAGTTTTGGTACAAAAGACTTTTAAAGTTAACGGTTTCTTGTTTATACCCTGTTGTATTTACGTTTGCTAAGTTGTTTGATATTACATCCACTTGTACTTGTTGCGCAGTCATCCCCGACGCTGCTGTCCACAGTGATCTCATCATAGCTAAATCATCCCTTTCTAGCTTCTCTCTCTCTAATATAGGCACCGTTACCTATACACTTTATAATTTACACTCTAGCCCGCTTTAATACAGACACTTTATTCCTATGCTTTACCAACTTCATTCACTGCTTTACTCATTAAGTCATCATGCACTTGCACCATTTTTTGGTTTGACTCATACGCTCTAGAAACCGTAATCATATCCACCATCGCTGATACTACATTTACATTTGAAGACTCTAAGTACCCCTGTATTATTCTAGTCGTTGCTGCTGTATCTACAAAATCTTGGTCTGTAGTGTATAAATTATCATCTAGCTTTTCTAATAACTGCAAATCATCCACTGTAACCAATCTTATAGTGTCTAAAATTCCTTCTCCTCGTCTCACTTGCCCAAATTCATTAATCTCAAACTGTCCCGACGAAGTAAAAAAATCTTCTCCTAAGTTAACCGGGCCTTCCTGCCCCATAACATTATACCCTTCTTGAGTTAATAGGTCGCCGTTTGTCCCCACTACTAGGCTGCCATCTCTAGTTAATTTTTCACCGTCTGGTGTATTTACTATAAAAAATCCTTCATTTTGCAATGCTATATCAGTTTGTTTCCCTGTATTTATAAACGAACCTTGCGCAAAGTGAATATATATATCTTGCACCTTAGCCCCATAATTCATAGAGCCAATAGTCGTTAGTGGTATAGTTACAGCTCCTAACGGTGGTATAGTCTGCGACCTCTCCAAATTTGGCACACCTTGTGTACCTCCAAGCCTTTTCATTAGCACTTCCGGAAAAGACTCTATTACAGCCACATCTTTTTTATATCCTGTTGTATTTACATTAGCTAAATCATTAGATATTACATCCATTCTAGTCGCTTGCACATTCATCCCTGTGCCTGCTATATACAAGCCTCGTACCATATAGTTATCTCCTTACTAATTACTGTTGATTAAAAATATTTTGTGCAAAAAACGTTTCTACTATACCTTTATTTGCCTTTTGTACCTTTTCTTGTATAAATCTACCTGTTCCTATTACTACGCACTCTTTGGCGTTTGGCGCTACAGAAGCTTTTATTCCCACTTTATCGTATATAGCATGCTCTAGTCCATACAGCAAACTCCCTCCCCCAGTCAACAATATCCCTTTCTCAGAAATATCTGCCGCTAGCTCTGGTGGCGTTATCTCAATCACTCTATACACTGTATCCACTATGCTATCCACTTCTTCTTTTAATGACTCTACAATTTCAGTCGAATTAACCTCAATACATTTTGGCATCCCATCTAATACACTACGACCTTTTATAGCCATAGTCCTAGGCTCTTCTCTATCCAAAGCTCCGCCAAGCTCTATCTTAATTCTCTCCGCTGTAGCCTCTCCAATTAGCAACTTATACTTTCGCCTAACATAAAATATTATCGCTTCATCAAAAGCGTCTCCTGCCACTTTTATCGAATGCTTTACTACCTCTCCTCCTAGCGATATAACAGCCACATCACATGTACCTCCCCCTATATCCACTATCATATTACCTGAGGGCTGTTGAATATCAATATCCGCTCCTATCGCTGCTGCAATCGGCTCTTCTATTATCTCCACCTTTCTAGCCCCCGCCTGCCTAGTCGCATCTTCTACCGCCTTCTTCTCCACATCGGTTACTCCGCTTGGGACACATACTGCAATTCTAGGTTTTACAATCCTATTTCCAATAGCTTTGTGTATAAAATATTTTAGCATCTGTTCTGTTGTATCAAAATCCGAAATTACGCCTGAGCGTAGTGGTCGTATAACACTTATAGATGCAGGCGCTTTACCTATCATAAGCTTAGCCCTCTCACCTACTGCTATAACTTCACCTGATCTTCTGTTTATGGCCACTACTGATGGCTCATTTATTACTATACCCTTTTCTGCGTTATAAATTAATACTGAGGCTGTTCCTAAATCTATTCCTATATCAGTGCTTCTAAAAAACATAGGTTCTCCTTTCTTAGAATTCATTCTATCTTTTTTGTATGTGTCTTATTTATTATACAGTATTAGTTGGAATTTTTCAAAACTTTTTGCTATCAATAAAAAAAGGATTACCTATGTGTAATCCCTCTTAGTTTTTACTGTTTATTGGATATATATAATTGGTAATTGGAAAAACATTATTTTACCAGTTTTCGCAACTGCCTTTATTGTTATAACGACACCATCATGCCCTGCTGATATAGCGTTATATTGTTCTTCCCATTCTTCTTGCCATGGATTAGTGCATTATCTGCAATTTGTATCACATCCGCCGCCAACCCCCTAACGTCTGGATATGTACATATTCCAATTGTTAAGGTTATAGGTAGCTCTGTATCTTTTACTACAGGTAGCTCAGGAACTGTATTTTGCAGCTTTCTTATAATAGAAATGGCTTCCTCCAATGTTTGTGGTATAAATAATACAAACTCATCGCCACCATAGCGCATAACACATCCGCCAAACGGTTCCACATACGTATGCGCAGTTTTAGCAACAGCCTTTACCACTTCATCTCCAACTCCGTGCCCTTTCTCATCATTGACTCTCTTAAAATTATCTATATCTATTATTACTATAGTTACATATGGACTCACTTCGCATGAGTAGTTATATAACTTATCCATACTCCTTCTATTATAAACCCTAGTCATAGGGTCAACTTCAGATTCCTCTGCTACCATCGCTAGTAAGTTAGCATTTTTTATCTTAAGCGCAATAAACACACCTAACGTTTCAAAAAATATACACTTATTTAAACTAAAGTACACTTCTTGCGCATGCTCTAACACCATTCCTCCTAATAGCACATTAGTAGTAAAGTCATATAGCGGCACATATAGCCTAGACTTTGGTAGCGCTCTAGTGCTACCACACAAAATATGCGACGTTATATCTGGCGAAAAGAATAGATGCCTTGTATCTAAAGGTATTCCCAAATCTATTTGTTCAGTTAACGTTTCAAACTTAAATCTATTGTTATCTTCATTTCTTCGCGAGTATATTTTTATATACCTCTCGTTATAAGTCCACAAATAACAACTGCTAACTCCTGTAACTCCTAGTATCATATCTGTAGTTGTTGCCATTAAATCTTTTAAAGAACTAATCTCGTTAGAGCTTTTCATTACTTCTCCAAGTAACCATACCATTCCCAGTTGTGCGTTAAGCTCCGATTCCACCATTGATAATTGGTCATGGTATTTAGAACTATTAATCTTTTCCATTAGGTTGACCCCCTTAAATATGCCTTATATATAATTTATCGTATTTTGTTAGTTGTTTCAACTTATTTATTTTGATTTTTTGTTAAATCTTTTTTTAATTTTTTCAATTCTCTGTGATGCTTTATTTAGCACCATTATATGGCTTATATCACTTTCTATTCTCCCCATAGTAATCATAGCATTTACTTCTGCTCCCATTAGTATAAATAAGCCATTTGTATATATCCATATTAACAGCACAAATATGCCTCCTATACTGCCATACATCGCGCTATAGTTACTAAATGAATCTACGTATACTGCAAATGCCACCGAGAATAAATACCATGTGGCTGTTGTAAAAAACACTCCGGGCCATAAGCTACGCGACAATATATGCTTACGAGGAATTACCCTATGAATACAAAATGAACCAAGTAGCATAACTAAACATGAACTTAAAGTTCTAGTCCAGTCCCATATTGTATTATAATATGTAGGGTATCGCTTAAGCAAATAACTTAAAACTGCTGCTCCTACTTTATTACCAAAAACTAACAATACCATCATTGCTATTATCAAAAATGCTAATACCAATGCATATATCATTCCTATTATTTTTCTAAGCACAAAATTTCTACGGTCCACCACTCCATACGCTATATATATCCCTTTAATAAGCACATTTACAGCAGCTGAAGTTGACCACAGCGAAATGATTGCACCTAAATATATCCCGGTTGTGCTTCTGCCGTAAAGCATTTGTTTAATTGTGGTGTCTACTATGGGTGAGACTAAGTCTGGCAAAAAGCCACTTAAGTATTCCAAAAGCACTTGCCAGTCTATGTTGGCATAAGAAAGTAAGTTAATAATCATTAGTAGAAAAGGAAATACAGAAAGTATCCAGTAGTAAGACATCTGCGCACTTCGCGGGCCTATATTATGCTGCATAAATCGATTTTTTAAAATCATTCCAAAGTTTATTATTTTTCCCATACTACACGCTCCTTTGCAATTAGCTAGCCTTATTACCCTCAAGAAAAGTCAACGCCCTCATCACTGCTAAAACACGGAGGGTAACAAAACCAAAGGGTCTAGTAAAATATATGCGTATATTTCTACTAGACCCCAATTTATTTTGCCTTCTTTAAATCTTCGTTTTGCTTTTTAAGGCCATTTGCTTTATCAAGGAGCTTTTGTCTAAAGCCTTTTTTCTCTGGCTCTGGCAATTTCCCAGATGTAATTCCAACGATTAAAACACCCGCAATTTCTACTTTTACGTTTTTCTTTACTGGTATACTATTGTAGATGCTTTCATCGCATAATAAAGTTTGAACTTGAGGTCCTATTTTTGCTATTACAATTGGCATTTTTTTCTTCTTTTGTTTAGCTGGGATTTGCTCTTTTATAAACTTGGGTAGCTTTAAATTATCTACCGTATCTTTTTTCTTATCGATTACAAATATTTGCATTGATTGCTTATGTTGGTCAATTAACGTCTGATGCTCGTCATATCTTTTTTGAAGTTTGCGACCCCAAAATGATAATCCTACGAGCACTGCTACTATTACTAATATCCATATTATCCATGAACTCATTATTAATCACCCTTTCTACTGTTAGTATACCATGTTTAATAGTCGTTGTCTAAAATATATTGCCACTAGAATTATTTACAATTAAGGTAGTTCTTCTAGCAACTGCGCCACATATTGCTCCACTTTTTTAGGCAACTCCTTTTGCTGCTCTCTACTCATTCCCACCACGCCTATAGGTTTACCAATATTTACATACACAGTTTGCCCTTTAATTTTAAGGCCGTTACTTTCCAATATTTTTTCAGTATTTTTTATAGCCATAGGCACTATAGTAGCGCCTGAGTTAAATGCTAGCTTAAAACTTCCAGCCTTAAATTCTCCAACATCGCCAGTTTTAGACCTAGTCCCTTCAGGATAAATTACAACCGACTGCCCATCTTTTAACAGCTGAGTTCCCTTTTTAATTACTTCTAATGATTGTCTTGCGTCGTCTCTTGCTAAATATATACTACCAATAGCTTCAAACCAATCGCGAATAATAGGCATCTTTTGGATTTCTTCTTTACCTATAAAAATGCAAGGGTCATCTATAATGCTAGCTACTACCATAGGGTCAAACATACCTTTATGATTTGCCATATATAGAATGCCTGAAGTTGTTGGCAAATTTTCGATTCCTCTAACTTCTAGTTTAGAACCCGAATACTTTACCATCCCTTTACTAAAGCTTTGCATAATTCTATAGATTTGTTCCGAATATTCTTTTTGCATCTCAAACTCTAGCTGTTTATCATCAACTCTATATTTGCGTCGCCCTTTAGTATTAACAATAAAGTGCCATATCATAAAAAATAATACTCTTATGCTCCTAATCATCTTTTTACCACTCTCCTTTCACCATCACTTCATCTACCATCTGTTCTTTTAACATATATAAATCATCCGATAAATCCACTGGTAGCACTTCAGGGTTTAACAACCGTTTATACTCATCCCATAAAGTTTCCATCTCAGCTTTAGCATACTTTTGTATTTCCATTACACTAGGCGTTTTATATACACATTTGCCATCTTTAAATATAGGAACTAACATCTCTCGGATTGAATATTCGCCGCCTTTTAATTCCATCTTTTTCCATCTAGCCAAAGGGTCTCTAATTATCCATTCTTCATTTGCATTAAACCTCTCATCAAATAGCGCCACTACATCGGCTTTTATTTTCCCCGATTCCTTATCATACACTCTAATGATTTTCTTAATTCCAGGTGTAGTTACTTTAGCAATATTATCTGATAATTTAATTTTAGGTAAATACTCACCTTCCGAATCTTCTTGTGCTACTATTTTATAAACACCGCCAAGTGCCGGATTGTCTGAAGCAGTAATAAGCTTTGTACCAACGCCCCACAGATTAATCTTAGCTTCCTGGCGCTTTAAGTCTGCGATTATATACTCATCTAAATCACTAGATGCGCTAATTATAGCATCTTTATATCCAGCTTCATCTAGTTGCCTTCGCGATTGTTTAGAAAGATAAGCTAAGTCGCCACTATCTAATCGTATTCCATATGCTCCTTTAGGCTTAAACTCATCAAACACTTTAATGGCGTTTGGAACACCTGAATCTAACGTATCGTAAGTGTCTACTAGCAATATAGGCTTAACCCGAAAAGCTTTTGTATACGCTCTAAATGCTTCTAGCTCACTACCAAAGTTCATTACCCAACTATGCGCGTGTGTTCCTATAACTGGCAAGTTAAACATCTTAGCGGCAAGTGCATTTGATGTAGCACTGCAGCCGCCAATTATAGCAGCTCTAGCTCCGTAAATTCCACCGTCTGGCCCCTGCGCTCTACGAAGCCCAAATTCCACCACGTCATCTCCATCCGCTGCCAACACTACTCTAGCCGCTTTAGTCGCAATTAACGTTTGGTGATTGATAATATTTAGCAATGCACTTTCTATAAACTGCGCCTGATTTAATGGTGCTGTTACTCTAATTAAAGGCTCATTAGGAAATACAACCGAACCTTCCACTACGCAGTCTATATCCCCACTAAACTTAAACTGCTGTAAGCTACTTAAAAATTCATCATTAAACATATCCGTTTGTTTTAAATAACTAATGTCATCTTCGCTAAATTTAAGGTTCTTAATATAGTCAATCAACTGCTCAAGCCCCGCAAAAATAGCAAATCCGTTTCCAAAAGGATTTTTTCTGTAAAACATTTCAAATACTACAGACTTACTACTAATCCCATTTTCATAATACCCCTGTAGCATAGTAAGCTGATATAAATCAGTTAACATTGTTAAATTTTGCATAAATATCTCCTATCCCTATTTTTATCCTTTACTTATTAAACCTATAATAAAATTCAGGAGTATCATTAGTAATAGCCTCAAAGCGATACCCTAGTTCTGTATAATAATTATAAAGCCCCTCGATAGCCTTAACTGTGTTCCAGTTATTTAGATTGCAATGAGCTAAAATAATTTTCTCCGTCATTTTATTACTACACTCTTTACCAGCTTCCACTAGCTCCTCAACTGAAGCATTAGGCTTAACTCCATCTTCTATATTAACATTCCAATCAAAAATATTATAGCCTGCCGCTTTAATTTGGTCGTACATATCTTGGTTTAATCTGCCAGATGAACCGCCTGGGAAACGGATATATTTAATTCCCATATCACGCCCCATAATTTCATTAATATAATCATTGACTTGCTTCATTTCTTCTAAAAATACGCTCGTACTAGAATAAACTTTATCATAGTTATGAGTATAAGTATGCAGTCCCACACCATGACCATCATCAAACATACGCTTAATCAAATCTTCCTTATCTTGCATTTCTTTACCAACTACAAAAAATGTAGCTTTAATATTAAGCCTGTCTAACTCATCCATAATAGCCTCTGTAACTCCGGCAGAAGGACCATCATCAAATGTAAAATACGCTATCTTCTCACCCTTAGGCTCTTCGGCTTTGTCCGTTTCTGCATTGGCATATACGGCGCTAACCATAATAGCAAGCATTACTATTAAAGCAATCAAAAATTTTTTCATTATTACTAATCCTCCTAAGTTATATATTTAACTTAGTATATCTCATTTACAAATTTTTATTTATAATAATTAGACCTTTACAGCTATAAGCGGTAGTAGTATAATTTTCCATATTAGCCCTATAATAAGGAAGCAACTGTTTTATAATAAGATATGTTTAAAATTTAGTAAAACTGAGCAAGATTTTAATATAAAAAGAAACTGTCCATTTAATATGACTGCGTATTAAATTTACACATTTTATTAAACTAACTAAAAGGAAGTGTAATATGTATAAAAAAGTAGATACTAACCTTAACTTTGTAGATAGGGAACTAGAAACTTTAAAGTTTTGGAAAACTAACAATATATTTGAGCAATCTATTAGCAGCCGTGATAATGGCGAGAACTTTACATTTTACGATGGACCGCCTACTGCTAACGGTAAACCTCATATAGGCCATGTGTTAACTCGAGTAATTAAAGATTTAATTCCGCGCTATAAAACTATGAAAGGCTACCATGTTATAAGAAAAGCTGGTTGGGATACACATGGATTGCCAGTGGAGCTAGAGATTGAGAAGCAGTTAGGAATAAGCGGAAAGCCACAGATTGAGAGTTATGGCGTGGGTGATTTTATTTCTAAATGTAAACAGAGTGTATGGAAATATCAATCTGAATGGGAGAAGATGAGCGAGCGAGTTGGCTACTGGGTGGATATGGACTCACCGTATATTACGTATGATAATAATTATATAGAATCGGTATGGTGGTCGTTGCAACAAATTTGGGATAAAGGGCTAATTTACAAAGGCCATAAAATTGTACCATACTGCGCAAGATGCGGAACTTCATTATCATCTCATGAGGTGGCGCAAGGTTATAAAGATATTAATGATAAAACGGCTATTGCTAAATTTAAATTAACTACCGAAAATACTTACTTCCTAGCGTGGACAACTACTCCATGGACTTTGCCATCTAATATGGCGCTATGTCTAAACCCAACAGCAACTTACGTTAAAGCACAGCTAGGCGATGAGTTTTACATTTTGGCTAAGGAGCTTATGGAGCCGGTTTTAGGGGAAGAAGCTAAAATAGTTAATGAATATGTAGGAACTGACTTAGTAGGAATGTCATATGAACCGCTATTTGATTTTGTTAAAGATACGCCAGATAAAAAAGCATGGTGCATAATAGCCGATGATTTTGTAACACTATCAGATGGTACAGGAATAGTACACATCGCACCAGCGTTTGGTGAAGATGATGCTAGAGTTGCGCGCGCAAATGATATTGCATTTATACAGCTAGTGGATGAGCAAGGTTACTTTACGCCAGAAGTAACGCTATGGCAAGATATATTTGTTAAAAATGCTGACCCACAAATTATTGAGTGGTTAAAAGAGAATAATAAGCTATTTAAAGCACAGCCATACACACATAGTTACCCACACTGCTGGAGATGTGATACTCCGCTACTTTACTATGCAAGAGACACATGGTTTATAGAGATGTCAAAAGTTAGAGATAAGCTAGTGGCAAATAACAGCACAGTAAACTGGCTACCACAAGCTATAGGAGAAGGCAGATTTGGCAATTTCCTAGAAGGAGTAATCGACTGGGGATTATCGCGCTCGCGCTACTGGGGAACGCCGTTACCAATTTGGGAATGTAGCTGTGGATATACGCAAATTATAGGAAGTATAGAACAGCTAAAACAATGTAGCGACGATTGTCCAGATGATATTGAGCTACACAAGCCATATATTGATAACGTGCATTTAAATTGCCCTAAATGCAGTGCTAAAATGAGCAGGGTGGAGGATGTAATTGACTGTTGGTATGACAGCGGTTCTATGCCATTTGCGCAGTTACACTATCCGTTTGAAAATAAAGAGCTGTTTGAACAAAACTTTCCGGCTAACTTTATATCTGAGGCTGTGGACCAAACTAGAGGCTGGTTCTATACGTTAATGGCAATATCTACTCTTATATTCGATAAAGCGCCATATGAAAACGTAATTGTGCTAGGACATGTTTGTGATAAAGACGGATATAAGATGAGCAAATCTAAAGGGAACGTAGTAGAACCGTGGAGTGTATTAGATACACAAGGAGCTGATGCGATAAGATGGTACTTTTATGCAGCAAGCGCGCCATGGCTACCTAGCCGATTTGGCCAAGAAAGTGTAAGCGAATCGCAGCGTAAATTTATGGGAACGTTTTGGAACACATATGCGTTTTATATTTTATATGCCAACATAGATGAGTTTGACCCAACCAAATATACGTTAGACTATAGCACTCTAAATATGATGGATAAATGGGTGTTATCTAAACTAAATACAGTAGTAAAAGGAGTGGATGAAAACTTAGCTAACTACAAAATCTTTGAGGCGGCTAGGCTGATGCAAGACTTTATAGACGATGTATCAAATTGGTATGTAAGAAGAAGTAGAGAAAGATTTTGGGCGAGCGATATGCCACAAACGAAAATAAATGCGTATATGACGCTATATACAGTGTTAGAAACGTTAGCGAAAATATCAGCGCCGTTTATTCCGTTTATGACTGAAGAGATTTACCAAAACTTAGTTAGAACAAATGATAAAACTGCGCCACAAAGCATCCACTTATGCGATTTTCCAACTGCGGTTTTGGAGTGGATAGACCCACAGTTAGAACAGCATATGGATAGCGTGCTAAAAATTGTAAACTTAGGCAGAGCGTGTCGTAATGAATCTAATATTAAAACACGCCAACCTATCGGAAAGATGTACGTTGGTTCAACGCAACACTTGCCACAGCAGTTTATTGAAATTGTAGCTGAAGAACTTAACGTTAAGGAAGTAATCTTTACTAATGATGCTACTGACTTTATATCTTATAGCTTTAAACCGCAAATGCGAACGTTAGGACCTAAGTATGGTAAGTTACTAAATAGCATTAGAACTGAACTTGCAAACCTTAACGGCACGCAAGCTATGGAGGAGCTTAACGATACTGGTGTGCTTAAGTTATCTATTAACGGCGATGTTATCGAGTTATGTAAAGATGATGTATTAATCTCGACTGCACAAAAAGACGGCTTCGTTGCTCAAAGTGAAGGTGGCTTTACTACTGTTATCGATACGGAGCTTTCTGCTGAACTAATTGAGGAAGGTTTCGTTAGGGAGATTATTTCTAAAATCCAAACTATGCGTAAAGAGGCTGGTTTTGAGGTGCAAGATTATATTGCGATTAGTTGCTATGACAACGATACTATTGCTAGCATTATCGAGCGCAATAAAGATGTTATCACTAAAGAAGTGTTGGCTAAAGAAATTGATACTACTAAAGTTGATGCTACACAAAATAATTCTTACTCTAAACAGTGGAAAGTTAATAACGAAGTTGTTACTTTTAGCGTTACTAAATTAGTTTAACTAAAAAGGCCAGTTGTATATTCTACAACTGGTTTTTTGACCTATACTAATAGCTCGTTTTGTACTGAGCTTAACATATTAGCTACATCATTATGTTCTAATAACATATTAATAATTACGGTATGTTCATTTGAATCTTTATCCAATAAAGAATATACAAAATTTACAAATCTCAATAAATTACGCTTCTCTAAATTCCATTCACACACTACATTTATAATTCTATCCGCAAATTGATTAAAGTTATTGCTTTTAACTATATACAACATAGCACAAAAGATACCTTTCTTTTGTATAAGTTGTTGCTCTGAAAGGTTAATAACTGTATAAACTTGATACCAACTCCATGTTGCATCAGGCGTAGTGCCATCCGCATCCCATTTGTCACTATCTAAATAAATAACAGCACTATAAAACATTGGCAATCTATCGTTAATATTATCACCTGTAATATTATTCTTCTCCAAATATTGCGCCCATGTTCGTACTCTATAATCTTCAATTCTAAATGGCATCATATAATCCACTTTGGCTTGCAGCGCCAAATAAAAATAAGTGCTATGATGTGTTATCTTATGCACCAAATTAATAATCTTATTATCTGTACTTACATCAGCATCTTGAAAAAATTTAGGCAGGTGAACATATTCCACTTCTACATAATAGTGGTCAAAATTTAATCCCGGAATTTTAACAAAACTCTTTAATATATCTGCTAACTCATCTGAATCATAATTAATTATCTCGTTAAAAATTTTATTGCAGTACCCTTGAATTATAGCATTAACCTCAAATCTATTATCCATTTATCCATACTCCTTTATAAATTTTTAAAACTTGCTAATTATCTCATTGACATGCTCTATATCCATATCTAACTTTTGGGCAATCTGCTCGGGTGACCATTCTAAATCATTATAATATACTTCCACTTTACCTATCTCAATACCTCTAGCTTCGCCTCTAGCCTCACCTTTAGCCTCGCCTCTAGCCTCCGCCTCATCTTGAACCGATACAAACATCTTTATCACATCCTTTTTATTGCGCTGTGACAACGCATTAATAATTAAACTATACTCGTTTGAATTTTTATCCAATAAAGCGTATACAAACTTTATAAATCGAAATAAATGTTCATGCTCAAAGCCCCAGTCAGAAATTACATGCAAAATTTTATCTGCAAACTGTTTAGACGTTTTGCTTTGTACAACATATACCATTGCAGAAAAAAAACACTTATTAGCAATAAGCTCCTCATCAGAAAGATTGATAACACTGTAGATGGGATTAGAAGCTTGCTGTTTACATTTTTCATAAAAAGCTTTATTAATAGCACTTACTTCTTTAAATGTAGCTCTTGGACTAATAACAGTATTATCAAAACCCAAAAGTTCGTCTACATTATCCGCCGCTGTCCAATTACCCGACCCTAAATAAATAACAACGCTAATAATTTGCGGCGCTCTCGCTTGTCTTCTGCTAACCCCACTCTGAGTGCTATTAGTTTTATTAAAATATTGCGCCCACAAATTTGTTCTATAATGATTAATTCTAAAAGGCATCATATAGTCCACCTTAGACTGAAACTCTAAATGTAAATACGTGTAATTTCCAGTACGCTTATGAACTAACTTAATTATCTTGTCAGCTTCAATCTTTTCTACATTTGTTTGAGTAAAATTAATAAAAGTAACTTCCTCTACTTCTATACTATATTGGTCTAAATCAATTCCTGGAATATCAATAAAGTATATTAATATGTCCGCTAAATCATCTTCGTATTTAACTATTTCTTTAAATATCTTATCATTGTAAGTCTGAACTAGATTATTAACGCTAAATCTATCAACCATATCAATCCTCCTTAATAGCTATTATAACCTAAAAATTTGCCATTTAAACAACAAAAAAGCGAGCATAAGCTCGCCTTTTTTAATATTATTGAAGTAACTGTAATACTTGCTGAGGAATTTGATTAGCCTGAGCCAGCATAGCTTGAGAAGCTTGAGATAAAATATTATATTTAGTAAGCTCTAGCATCTCAGTTGCCATATTAGTATCACGGATATTAGACTCAGCAGATTGCAAATTCTCTGACGTATTGTCCACATTTTTTATAGTATGTTCTAGCCTATTTTGCGCTGCACCTAAGCTTGCGCGTTGCACAGATAAAATTTCCACAGCCGCATCAACCATAGCTAGCGCCGCGCTTGCATTCTCTTTAGTCGTAGTGCTAAGCCCCGACATACCAAGTGCTGCAACATTCATCGCCGCTATTTCTACTTCGATAGTTTGCGCCTGATTTGGCCCTACATGGAATGAGAATACTTGTGGGTCTGGTATTACAACCTCTTCTTCCTCTTCTAACAATTCATCCTCTATCTGTTGCACTAAATCATTAAACGTATTCGCTCCATCAACATCAGCTGTCATTACCGCATTCCAAGCTAACTGCCCACTTGTCATCGCTCCTGTTGGTGGCACTGTTATTCTTACGCTGTTACTGCTGTATTCATCATAATAATTCAACCTATCTTCAAGCTTCATAGTATCATACAACTTACCAGTAGACTCGCTAACCATATCATCTGGGAAATCTTTATTAGCGTTTTTCTCCACCTCAGTTAACAATTTTGAAACTTCTGTCCAAGCTCTAGAAACACCTTCATCTTTATCAGCCACTTTTGTATTAATCAGTTGCCACAACGAAGATTTTAGTTCACCCACAGTCTCATTTACACCTGTGCCATTTGTCATGCCAGTATAACTAGCCGCCTCTGCTTGCAGTTTTGTTAATTGTGAATTTAACTGCTCCTCCATAGCTATATCATCCAAATTAGAAGTGTCAGACGCTACTCTTACATATGCTGCTATTGCCGCTGTATCATTAGTTAAGTCTGAGTGCAGTGCCATTCTCTCAACCAAAGTCATATCACCGTACACTACCGTTTCCCCATTTAACATCACTTGACTATTTGGCCCTAACTCATACGCTTCCACCATATCTTCTAGCGCCTCTGCCATTACAGCCCAGTCATCTCCGTATTGCTCATCGCCTTTTACTTCATTAAAAAATTTCGCAATCTCATTTTCTTTCGCGTCTACATACGCATTAGCATCATCAGCTGAAGTTTCCCATCCTGCCTTAACTTCAGTTAAGTTACGCATATCATTATACATATTATCTATATTAGCAGACTCTGTGCTAGTTAAGCCTATATAATCAAACGCTCCTTCTGTACTTCCAGTCCACAAGTCATAGTATGCTAACTTACTTTGTGTATTCCAGTTATAATATCCCTCCGCTGCTAAGTCCAAATCAGCAAACACTCCGTCGCCAGTTTCCATAGCCACCAACTTATCCGTTCCGTCTAGTCCAGAAGCTTGCAAGTTTTGTACCAAAACATTTTTAGCATCCGCTATAGCCTCATCCAACTCAAGCTCATTTTCATAACCAAATGTTGAATAAGTATCATAAAGCGCACTACTACGCCCAGCTGCTGCTGCCGGCTCTTCTTCTTCCTCTTCCACTACTTCTCCTGTTAATAACTTACGCTCATTAAACTCAGTCTTTTCTGCCACGCTATCCATCTCTTCTAACAGCGCTTGAACCTCCAAGTTAATCTTTTCTCTATCTGAATCTGTATAAGTATCATTAAGCGCTTGAATAGACAACTCTCTCATACGTTGCAACATCTCATGCGACTCAGCCAGCGCCCCCTCAGCTGTTTGTATTAACGAAATCCCGTCTTGCGCATTACGGCTACCTTGATCTAAACCTCGAATCTGGTTTCTCATCTTCTCAGAAATCGCTAACCCTGCTGCGTCGTCTCCAGCTCTGTTAATCCTCATACCAGATGACAACTTCTCCATAGAACTAGCTTGTGATGATGAATTAAGCCCAAAATATCTATTTGCATTAAGTGACATTAAGTTAGTGTTAATTACCATATTCAATCCTCCTTGAACTGCGCATCCTTACTTCCTTGTAAAGATATCCCTAATTTTCCCCCTGACTATTACTGTTTTTCATATTTGTATTTCATTTTTATATTAGTTTGACTTTTATATTAAGAGTGGGACAAAGCCCACTCTACTATTTATTATCCTAATAATTGTAGAACTTGTTGTGGAGCTTGATTTGCTTGTGCTAACATTGCTTGTGATGCTTGAGATAAGATGTTGTACTTAGTTAACTCAACCATCTCTTCTGCCATATCTGTATCTCTAATGTTAGACTCAGCAGATTGCAAGTTTTCCGCTGTGTTATCTACGTTTTTTATCGTATGCTCAAGTCTATTCTGAGCCGCACCTAATACTGCTCTTTGTCTTGAAATCTCTTCGATAGCTGCATCTATCGATTCTAAAGCTGCACTCGCTGTTTCCTTAGATTTTACGTCCACTTCTGATAACCCAAGTTCAATAGCACCCATTGCTACAATGTCTATCTCAATCTTTTGGTTTTGATTTGCACCTACGTGAAATGAAAATACTCTTGAACCTGTTAATGATTCATCAAATCTAGACGGCTCTAATTCTGATGCCAATTCATCATATAATTCAACTGCTCCAGCGTCTTCAATAGCTAAATACTCATATGCTGTTGTCCCTGTATTATCTCCTGTATAAGCAAATGTGCTAGTTCCATCATCTAGTAATATTTTATTCTCATCATAAAATGCCATTTTTTCTTGTAGAGACATAGAAGCATAATCATCTTCTAATGCTTTAAAGTCATCCCACTGTGCATCTTCCATCTCAGTTAAGAAGCCGTTAACATCCGACCATGCAGCTCCTATTCCATCTGTAGTATCATAGGCCATTCTATCTTGTATAAGAGCGTCTATAGCCTGTTCAATATAAGCATCGTCGCTATACTGATCTTCATCGATTTCTAAACGATATTTAATTAAGTCTGCAGACTCACCTGCACTACCTCCAACTCCTATGTTTGCATCAGCAATTCTTGATTGAATAGGAGCCGCTTTAGACATTAATGTTGCTGCTGCCGCCGCGTCTTGTGCTGCTAACTCATCATCAGAATACTCAATTCCACCCTCACCAGCTAATAACTTTTGCTCGTTAAACTCAGTCTTAACTGCAATGCTATCAATCTCATCAAGTAATGCTTGCACCTCTAAGTCAATCTTTTCTCTATCAGATGCTGTATAAGTATCATTTAATGACTGAATTGATAATTCACGCATACGTTGTAACATCTCGTGTGACTCACCTAGCGCTCCCTCAGCCGTTTGGATTAACGAGATACCATCTTGCGCATTACGACTAGCTTGGCCTAAACCTTTAATTTGATTACGCATTTTTTCAGAAATCGCAAGACCTGCTGCGTCGTCTCCTGCTCTATTAATTCTCATACCAGATGATAATTTCTCCATAGAACTAGCTTGACCTGAAGAGTTGATACCGAAAAATCTGTTTGCATTTGATGCCATTAAGTTATTATTGATTACCATATTAAATTCCTCCTTGAATTTGCGCGTGTATTATAACACGACTCCATAAATTTTATATTGATTATTATTAGAATTGAATTTTGTTTCTTATATATTATATCGTCACAATTTTTTATTACTTTAACTTAAAATATTTGGTAAGTATTTCCTTACATTTTTGATATTATGTGAAATGCTTATGAATCACAACTAAAACTTATATTATTTGTTTGTGTATATATTATATCGTCATATTTTTTATTAACTTTAGCTTATATTAATTAGTAAATTTTGCCATATTAGTTATTTCATATTAAGATTGTATAACAACATATTTAAATAATTTGCTTGTTTTGTTGTACATAATATATATCGTCATCATTTTCTACTACTTTAGTAATTATGTTCTGGTAAAAATATGAATTAACTCACCAAAAATTCATGGGGTAAATAAGGCGAGCTTATGCCCGCCTCTATTGATTAACCTAAAAGTTGTAAGATTTGTTGTGGAGCTTGATTTGCTTGCGCAAGCATAGATTGAGATGCTTGAGATAGGATGTTAAACTTAGTTAACTGTACCATTTCTTCTGCCATGTCTGTATCACGGATATTAGATTCAGCAGATTGCAAGTTTTCCGCAGTGTTATCTACGTTTTTAATCGTATGCTCAAGTCTGTTTTGCGCCGCACCTAAGATTGCTCTTTGCTCAGAAATACTCTCGATAGCCGCATCTATTGACCCTAACGCTGCACTCGCAGCTTCTTTATCAAGCACATTTACATCTTGAAGCTCTAATTCTAGTACCCCCATAGCTTGGATATTTACTTCAACTTTTTGGTTTTGATTTGCACCTACATGGAATGAGAACACTCTTGAACCTGTTAATGATTCATCAAATCTAGATTCAGTCTCAAGCGCTGCTATTTCGTCTGCAATATCATCATACTCAGAAATTACATCATCCTCAGGTAATGTGTTATCTTCGATATAAGTGTACGCAACTATACCGCTATCTGCATCATTCTCATATGCATTTCTTGCTACTGAATCTGTCTTATTATTGTCATAATATTCCATCTTCTCTTTCAATTTCATAGAGTTAAATCCATCTTCAACTTCCCATGTATCCATTTCAGCTAAGTAGCTTTCAATGTCAGTCCATGCATCTTTTAACCCAGTAGCTACTTCTTGTGTATAACTACCGTCTGTAGATACTCCTGAAGCAAACTCCATAGCTTCAAACTTATCAATTTGAGCTGATACTATATCATCTTGCTGAGATTTAAGTGCAGCCACTTGCTCCTCTACTGATGCCTCAGTTTCTTCAGTAGCACCAACATCGCCAGTTGTAGTATCATCGCCATCTACATCGCCAGTTGTAGTATCGTCGCCATCTTCTATAGTAACCGCATTACGGAACATAGCTGCCGCGGTCGCAGTATCATCAGTAGTAGCTGCTTCCTCAAGACCACCTTCACCAGCAAGTAACTTCTGCTCATTAAACTCCGTTTTAACCGCTATACCATCAATCTCATCAAGTAATGCTTGCACCTCTAAGTCAATCTTCTCTCTATCAGATGCTGTATAAGTATCGTTTAGTGCTTGAATCGATAACTCACGCATACGTTGCAACATCTCGTGTGACTCACCTAACGCTCCTTCAGCCGTTTGGATTAACGAAATACCATCTTGCGCATTACGGCTAGCTTGGCCTAAGCCTTTAATTTGATTACGCATTTTTTCAGAAATTGCAAGACCTGCCGCGTCATCTCCTGCTCTGTTAATTCTCATACCAGATGATAACTTCTCCATAGAACCAGCTTGACCTGAAGAGTTAATACCAAAAAATCTATTTGCATTTGATGCCATTAAGTTATTATTGATTACCATATCGTTTACGCCACCCGTATTTATCTACTTAACTATAAACACCGCGGTAGCTCCCCCTTTTCTATTTTATATTTTTTATATTTCTTGTGCCCCTCAGCACATTTATAATTATATATCATTCGTCTTATTTCGTCAATATATATACTTATTTTGTAATATTGTCGTAATTATATTTAGTTGTCAGTTAGCTTGTCTTATTGCTATAGCTAGCTTTTAATATTCAACCAAAATATTTGCGTAATAGCTGTGTAATAAAAATATCGAATTTTATACATTGATTAACCGTTTTTAGCCTACTTTAGGCTATGTTTACAGTCTACTTTTTTTAGACAAGTTGTTTGTTAAATTCAAAATATTTTAAAATTTTTATTGACAATTAATAATATTAGTGATATACTTAGCATAATTTAATATTACCACAAACAATGACGTTTCAATTGAACGGAAATTCTACAGAATAAAAATTCTGCAGGATGGTAGTTCTGTTGGCGTATTTTTTTTGTGTGAAATAATAAGATGGGGGCTAAATAATGAGATTAGAACAATTAGGCTTAACACAACAAGATATTAAGGACAAAGTAGCAAAGTATATGATAGACACTTATGAACGGTTTCCTTTTGTGGCGGATAAAACAAAGGATATGTATATTTATGATGTAGATGGCAATGCATACTTAGATTTTTATGCAGGAATTGCAGTAAATTCGGCAGGTAGCTGTAATGAAAAAGTCGTAGCAGCAGTACAAGAGCAAGTTGCAGATTGCATTCATACTTTTAACTATCCATATACAATTCCTCAAGCTCTTTTGGCTGAAAAAATTTGTACCACAATTGGCATGGATAAAATTTTTTTTCAAAATTCTGGCGCTGAATCAAATGAAGCAATGATTAAAATGGCCCGCAAATATGGAGTAGAACAGTTTGGGCCAAATAAATATCACATAATAACTGCAAAACACTCTTTCCATGGCCGTACATTTGGCGCTATGAGTGCAACGGGTCAACCGGATAATGCTTGCCAAGTGGGGTTTGGTTCAATGACTCCTGGTTTTACTTATGCGGATTATAATGATTTAGATGCATTTACTGCTGCTGTAACTGATGAAACTATTGCTATTTTGATAGAGCCGGTTCAGGGTGAGGGTGGTGTACATCCGGCTACTATGGAATTTATGACTGGGTTAAGAAAATTGTGTGATGAAAAAGGATTGCTATTGTTATTAGATGAAGTACAAACTGGTTGGTGTCGTACAGGTAAAGTTATGTCATTTATGCACTATGGAATTAAACCAGATATTGTATCTATGGCAAAAGCAATGGGTGGGGGAATGCCGATTGGCGCAATATGTGCAACTGAAAAAGTTTCGAGCGCATTTACCCTAGGTAGCCATGGCACTACTTATGGTGGTAATCCTGTAAGTTGCGCTGCATCTTTAGCGCAAATAAACGAGTTGTTAGAGCGTGATTTGGCTGGCAATGCTGAAAAAATGGGTAAATACTTTATGACATTGTTAAAAACATTGCCTGATGTGAAAGAAGTCCGTGGCCAAGGACTTTTAGTAGGTGTAGAGTTTAATACGGTAAAAGCTTTTGACATCAAACATACATGCCTGGATAATAAATTATTAATTACTTCAATTGGTAGTAATATTATTCGTATGGTTCCACCACTAATTTTGACTAAAGAACATTGTGATACAGCTTATACTATTATAAAAGAAGCCGTTGAAGAGGCATTAATAAAGGAGGGAACTAAATGATTATTACGATTGGTTGTGAATATGGGAGTGGAGGAAGCCAAATTGGAAGCCGTGTGGCGCAGCTACTTGGCATTGAGTTTTATGACCGTGACTTAATTGACCAAGTGGTAGATAGACTAGGTATAGAAAGAGATTTAGTAGAAAAAGCTGATAATACAGATGTATCTTATGCATTTGAGACATCCCTGGGAACACGTTATGCAAATCTTTCTAACAAAGTAATTGCGGCACAATTTGATGTTATTCAAAAGTTTGCTGAAAAATCAGACTGTGTAATTATCGGGCGTTGTAGCGATTATATTCTTAGAGAACGTACGGATGTGTTAAATATTTTTCTTTATGCTCCGCTAGAAACTCGTATCCATTCGGTTATGAGTAATCAAAATATGACTAGAAAAAATGCACAAAAACAAATTGAAATTAGCGAAGAAGCACTTAGCGCACGTTATAAATATATTACTGGCACGCATCGTGGAAACCGCCACGGTCGCCATATGATGTTGGATAGTAGTGTATTAGGTTGGGAAAAAACTGCAAAATACATTGTGCAGTTGGCTGACTTAAAATTTGGTAAAAAATAATTATATCTAGCAACGGGGGGGATTTATTATGAATGAAACTAAAAAATCAAGCTTTGACAAAGTATTTAGTAAATGGGATATTTTAATGATTGCCTTTGGAGCAATGATTGGCTGGGGATGGGTCGTTTCTAGCGGTAGTTGGATTGCTACTGGTGGTGTTATTGGTGCTATTATCGGTTTTGCTATCGGTGGGATTATGATATTCTTTGTGGGATTGACTTATGCAGAGCTGACATCGGCTATGCCACAGTGTGGTGGGGAACACGTGTTTAGTCATAAAGCAATGGGGCCTTTAGGCTCCTTCGTTTGTACTTGGATGATTATTCTTGGGTATGTAGGAGTAGTTTGTTTTGAAGCCTGCGCATTACCCACAATTATAATATATATATACCCCGATTTTCTAAAAGGGTATTTGTATAGTGTTGCCGGGTTTGACATATATGCTACTTGGCTTGGAGTTGGCGTGATAACAGCAATTTTGATTACAGCAATTAATGTTAGGGGAGCAAAAACAGCTGCAATTTTTCAAACTATATTTACAGTTATTATTGCAGGTGCAGGAATACTACTTATTGCTGGCTCTGTTCTAAATGGAGATGTTAGCAACTTAAATGGTCAAGTTTTTGCAACTGGCGATGATACGAGTATGCTTAAAGGAATACTATCTGTAGCAGTTATGACACCATTTTTCTTTATAGGGTTTGATGTCATTCCACAAGCAGCAGAAGAAATTAACGTGCCTTTGAAAAAAATTAGTCAAATCTTGATTTTATCTATAGTAATGGCAGTAGCCTTTTATGCATTAGTTATTTTTGCAGTAGGTTATGTTATGAATGCGCAAGAAATTATTGATTCTCAAGCTGCAACTGGACTTGTAACAGCAGATGCAATGGCAGCAGCCTTTAATAGCTCAGTTATGGCAAAAGTTTTAATCGTCGGTGGAATGTGTGGCATTATTACCAGTTGGAACTCATTTTTAATCGGTGGTAGCCGTGCTATGTATTCAATGGCCGAATCTTATATGATTCCAAAAACATTCTCCAAACTACATTATAAATACAAAACTCCAACAGCTGCACTATATCTAATTGGTGGGCTGTCTATACTAGCGCCATTTTTTGGCCGTACTATGTTAGTATGGTTAGTTAACGCAGGGAATTTTGGATGTTGTGTTTCGTATTGTATGGTTGCGATTTCTTTTATAATTTTAAGAAAGAAAAATCCTCAGATGGCACGGCCTTACAAAGTTAAAAATTATATATTTGTTGGCTCCGTAGCTATTCTAATGTCAGCATTTATGGTAGTTATGTATATGATTCCTGGTTCTGGGGCTACATTAGTCTGTCAAGAATGGATTATGGTTGGCGGTTGGTGCTTTATGGGCGTAGCATTCTATGTGTTTTGTAAATCAAAATATAAAGAAAAATTTGGCTCCCATATTGATGTGCAAAATGATGAACTACATGGCCAAAATAAAGTGCATGATAAAGTTAAGCCTCTTGTTGCACCAACTAGACATACTGTTGCGCCAATTGCATTTAACTTCCACCTACCTGTAAATATCGTGTTTGGTACAAAAAAAGCACAGCAAGTAGGGATTTTGACTAAGCCATATGGCCAGAAAGCGTTGATTGTTACTGGTGGCAGTAGTTCCAAAAAATCTGGTTTATATGAGCGCATAAAATCAAGTCTAGAAGCTGAGGGCATACAAACTGTATTGTTTGACAAAGTAACACCAAATCCATTAACCACCACTGCAATAGAAGGTGCTGAATTTGCCATCACAAATGGCTGTGATGTTGTAGTCGCAATTGGTGGAGGAAGTATTTTAGACTGTGCAAAAGCTATAGCATTTATCGTACAAAACCGTGGTGATATTACAGATTATATTTATAATCATAAAGTTGGGACTGAAGCATTACCTTTGGTGGTAATTCCAACTACATGTGGAACTGGTTCAGAAGGAAACGGTTTTGCTGTATTAACCAATCCAGAAAATGGCGATAAAAAATCATTGCGTTGTAGTGCGATTATTCCAAAAGTGTCAATCGTTGACCCTGAGTGTATGATGACAATGCCTCCTCATGTATTAGCTGCGGTAGGATTTGATGCTCTTTGCCACTGCATAGAAGCATATACGTCTAAAATCGCTCAGCCATTTACTGACGCTCTTTGTCTATATGCAATTGAGCTATTAGCAGATAACTTAGTAGATATTTATAAAGGTAGTCAAGAGCTAGCAGCTTGGGAACGTGTCACTTTGGCCAGCACTATCGGCGGCATGGCAATTAATATGGCTGGTGTTACGTTAGCACATGGTATGGAGCATCCTGCGAGTGGATTAAAAGATATAGTGCATTCACATGGTTTATCTGCCTTAACTCCTGCAATTTTAGAAGCTTCCCTATCAGGCAATCGCTTTAAATTTGCCGAAATAGCAAGACTACTTGGCGGTATAACTGCTGACGATTTGCCTATTAAAATTAGAGAGCTTATTAACCAGTTGGAACTACCAACTACACTCGGAGAATTAGGATTGACTCAGGCGGATGTGCCTTGGATGGCAGAAAATTGTATGAAAGTTTCTGCTGCATCTGTTGCAAATAATCCTGTATTGTTTACGCAAGAACAAATTGCTGAAATTTATAGTCAAACAATTTAATTTTTTTCACGGATGCGTATAAGACGCAAATTGGATAATTCCATATCTTCAACTAAAACCCTTATCCCATCTTTATTGCGCAGCATTCCCATAACCAACTGGTAAATAAAATATTGGTGCACCTACTTTGGTTAATGCATTTTTAAGTTGAGTAATGATGACTTGATTGCAATGAGTAGGTGCTATTTTTAGAGTATATAAATTAACTCAAATATAACAATATCTTAATATCAATTTTATCTCTCATTGCTATAATAACATTCAGAACTAGCAAATACTATTTAATTGTATAACAAAGGAGACTTATAATGAAAAAGTTTGCACCTATAGCAATAGCAACAATGTTAATGAGTACCGCAGTATATGCAACACCATTTGAGGACATTGAAAATTCTGCGTATAAAGAAGCCATAGAATCCATATATGAAAAAAATATAATCCAAGGAAAAACAGATGGATTTGACCCAGAAGCTAGCCTAACAAGACAAGAGGCTGCAATATTATTACAAACTACATTCAAGCTTATCGACATGCCATACAGAGAAAGTCAAGATGAAACGCTGGAAAAAACATTTATTAGTACAGACTCATCCATGACTACACTAGAATCAGCAGTAATGCCAGCAGCCACAGACGTAGCGGATTGGAGCAAAAATGCAGTTGAAACTGTAGTAGAAGCAAGGCTTATGGAGGTTGAAGCAGGTTTGTTTAACCCAACTGAGCCAATGACAACAGAAGAATTTGCCTTAGCAGTCGCAAAAGCACTATATGGGGTAGAAAACAACATTGAGCATATTAATGAAGCATTAAAATCAGGATTATTACCAAGCGACTTAGAGCTTGATGATACCCTTATCACTAGGGAAGAAGCTGCATATATAATTGACAACATTGTATCAAACGAAAACTTCACCATAATTCCAATTATGATAACAGCAGATATCCATGGCCACCTTGATTCATATATGCAGGGAGATATGGAGCTTGGAGCACTGGCAAGAATAGCGACACTGGTAGAAGAGTTAAGATACATTGATGAAAATATGCTATTGTTAGATGCGGGCGACTCACCATATAACACAAATATTGCAAACTTATTTGAAGGCCGTTCAACAATTGATGTAATGAGCGCAATGGGTTATGATGCAACAGTGTTAGGCAATCATGATTTTGACTTTGTATTTGAAAACTTGCTTAGTTTGGCAGACAGGGCAGAGTACAAAATGCTATCAGCAAACACTTATTGGAAAGACGGCACTTATCCAGAGGAGTTGGAGCCATACTATATAGCAGAAGTTGATGATGTGAAAGTTGCCATTATGGGATTGACAGACCACAATAGCATCCTAACAACACACTATACAAATACAAAAGATATGATGTTGACAGACCACTTTGATTCGGCAAGGGAAGTTATGGAAGAGATTGAGGAGCAAAGTGATGTAGTAATTGCTTTGGTTCATCTACATAGTCACAATAAGCAATTACCTTATGAAGTGGATGGCATTGACGTGGAAATCGGCGGTGGCAATGATATTTTTGGTCGTCCAGAATATATTGAAGACACGCTTCTTATAAATCCAGGAGCACACTCGGCTAGTTTAACTCAAATTAATATCAATGTGCTTGATAAAGAAATGATTGGCTACACTGCAAACCAATTTGTTATTACAGAAGCTATAGAAGAGCATCCAGAGATTAAACAAATCATTGATGAGTATTCAATAGAGATGGGCAACTTGATGGATGAAGTTGTGGGATATGCAACAGCACAATTTGCATGGTCTGCTCCTTTAGTTCGTAGTCAAGAAAATGCGTTGGCTAATCTTGCTGCAGATAGTCAAAGAGAATACTTTGAAGCAGATATTGCATTCCAAAATGGTGGTGGAGTTAGAGATGGCATTGAAGAAGGCCCCATAACTTTAAATGATATTTACTCAGCATTTCCTTTTGACAATAGAGTTATCTTAATCGAAACTACTGGCGATGTAATTTGGGACGCTTTGGAAAATGGTGTGGACTCTTATCCTGCGACTAATGGTAAATTCCTACAAGTTTCCGGATTAAGCTATAAATTTGATGGCTCTATGCCAGCCGGTGAAAGAATGATTAGTGTTACTATGCCGGATGGGTCTGACTTAGATTTTGATAAGACTTATAGAGTTGTTATTAATGATTTTATGGGTGGCGGTGGCGACGGCTACGACATGTTTAATGTGTTTAATGAAGATGCGGAAGATGGCATTACTAGCCGTTCAACTTTAATTTTGGAAACTAACGACTATATTAGAGATGTGTTTTACAAGTATTTAATTGAAGCGCAGGAAATAACTCCTGTTTTAGAAAATAGAATTGAAATTGTTAATCCTCAAGAAACTGATAGTAAAATTGGCTAAAAAAAAAGGCAGACATATAGTCCGCCTTTTTTATAAAAAGAAACTTATAGCAACTGAAGCACTTGCTGAGGAACCTGATTAGCTTGAGCAAGCATAGATTGAGAAGCTTGGGCTAAAATATTATACTTAGTTAGAGTAACCATCTCATCAGCCATATCAGTATCACGAATTTGACTTTCAGCCGACTGCAAATTCTCAGCAGTGTTATCCACATTTTTAACAGTATGCTCTAGCCTAATTTGAGCCGCACCTAAAATTGCACGTTGCTCAGAAACCGACTCAATAGCAATATCAATAGCCGCAAGAGAAGCGCTAGCACCTGCTTTGGTGCTCATATCGACTTCATCTAACCCAAGTGACATAACCCCCATAGCCTGAATTTCCACACTAACCTTCTGATTCTGATTAGCGCCAACATGAAACTCAAACGTCTTGGAGCCTGATATTGAATCATCAAACTCCGCTGCCATCGAATAATATGCCGCTTTCATTTCGCCTAAGTCTGCTATTGAATCTTCTAAGTCAGTTAAACTAAAAGTACTACCGTATCCGTTCATTTCCGCCTCTAGCACTGTCGTACCAGCAGTTGCACTATCCATATAATACGCAGATACGTTTATGTTTGTGTTAGGGTTAATGTCGGCATATAGTTTAAGTTGATCTTCTAAACTTAGCTCATAATAAGGCGTACCATCATCAGCTATATAAGACTCTGGGTTACTCGCCATATCTTGCAATGCCGATTTAATATCCTCAAACGAACTAGTACCAAACCCACCAAACGTTGGATTAGCAATAGCTATTTCAGCATCAAGATCAGCATAAATTTCAGCCTCAGCCTCAGCAATCATAGTCTTTAGCTCTGTTCTAGAATATCCATCAGTATAAGCATTACTAACGCCAGATGCACCCGTAGAAAAAGCTACAGAGCCATCGCCTGCTAAAAGCTTTTGCTCATTAAACTCAGTCTTATCCGCAACACCATCAATCTCCTGAAGCAACTGCTGCACTTCAAGGTCAATCTTCTCTCTATCAGAATCAGTATATGTATCATTCATAGACTGAATCGAAAGCTCTCTCATACGCTGTAGCATCTCATGAGTCTCGGCAAGCGCTCCCTCAGCAGTCTGAATAAGCGAAACGCCATCTTGAGCATTGCGACTAGCCTGGTCCAATCCATTAATTTGATTTCTCATCTTCTCAGAAATCGCAAGTCCTGCTGCGTCATCTCCTGCTCTATTTATCCTCATCCCAGATGATAACTTCTCCATTGAACTCGCTTGGTTAGTTGAATTTATTGCAAAAAATCTGTTAGCGTTATCCGCCATTAAGTTATTGTTAATTACCATTTTGTGTTCGCTACTTATTTAGTAGTATGTAATTTTAAGTTAGACTACATTATAAGTAGCCCCTCCTTTTCTCATATGTGTTTTAGTTAGTAAAATTTCTTGTATGTAGGTTCCTTTTGGATATTTCTATTATATTATATTCTGACATAAATTACAATAGTTTTGTAACATATTCCATTATCTACCATCAGTTTATTTATTTGTATTACAAAAAAAAAAAAAAGCTATTTATTTATCTTAGTACATATATATCCCCTTGCATTTTGGCATAACCATTATGCATTTCGTGGCGCTAGGCAAAAAAAAGCCTCCCTCATAATGAGGGAGACGTTTATTATAACAATTGAAGCACTTGCAAAGGCACTTGATTAGCCTGCGCCAGCATAGACTGAGATGCTTGAGATAAAATATTATACTTAGTTAAATCCACCATCTCATCAGCCATATCCGTATCGCGAATGTTAGACTCAGCGGTTTGCAAATTCTCCGCAGTATTATCTACATTTTTAATAGTATGCTCCAACCTATTTTGCACCGCACCTAAAATTGCGCGTTGCTCAGAAATTTGCTCGATAGCTGAGTCAATCGATGCAAGAGAAGCACTCGCTGCTTCTTTAGTGCTCATATTCACTTCTTCTAACCCAAGCGCCACCACGCCCATCGCAGTAATGTCCACGCTAATTTTTTGATTTTGATTAGCACCAACATGGAATTCAAACGTTCGTGTTCCTTCAATTTCTTGGTCAAATTCTGCACCTTCTAATGCCTCTATTGTTTGTGCAATAGAATTAAATGATGCAACAGTCTCATCATTTGGGCTATTTGCATTAATATATGAAAGCGCATATACTGCAGTAGTATTAGTTGGATCATAATTTCTTCCAGCTACCGAATCAGCTTTAACGTCATCATAGTACTGCGCCTTTTGTTCTAACGTCATAGAATTGTAGTTATCTGGCAAGTCTGTCCAACTATCCATTTCGTTTAATGCATTTTGAAGCGTAGTCCATGCATTCAATAAATTGCTAGCTAATGCAATCTCCTCAGTAGTCTTACTAGTATCAGCTTTGATGTCTTCAAGCTCCGAAATCTTATCGCTAATTAAGTCCTTTTGCTCAGTGATTAATGCTTCAATCTTCTGCTGTGTAGTCTGAGTCGTTCCTGTGGTGCTGTCAGTGCTACTGTCAGTTCCGCCGGTTCCACCAGTATTGCCACTATCGCCACTACTACTATTAGCCATTGCTGTACCATAGTTTGATATAGCTGTTTCCAATGCTGTTATATCAACTATACTACTCTCAATAAGTGGCTCAGATTGAAGGTCCTTAATACCATCCTCATACTTAGATCTTATAGCAGTCTGATTAACGGAATCATACTCCGCTAATTGCTCCTCTATAGACTTTGTATAATAATCATCGCTATAGTCATCTGGATTATTTCTCATCTCAGTTAAAGCAGCTTTCACGTCATCAAAAGAGCCACTATACGTATCCCCCATACCGCTAAACACATTATTCATCGCGCTAACAACAGCATCTCTAGTATCATCAAACCACGCAGTAATCGCCGCAAACTCAGTATCACCAGCAGTGCTAACTGGAGCCGCCGCAGTTCTAGCTACACCATCCATAGATGCAACAGCCAAACCATCATTAGCATCCGCGCTAGCTGTTGTAGCACTACTACTATCAGCCTTATCACCAGCTAGTAGCTTTTGCTCATTAAATTCAGTCTTATCCGCAACACCATCAATCTCTTGCAGCAACTGCTGAACCTCTAAATCAATTTTCTCTCTATCAGAGTCAGTATATGTATCATTCATAGACTGAATAGAAAGCTCTCTCATACGCTGAAGCATCTGCTGCGACTCAGCAAGCGCGCCTTCTGCAGTCTGGATTAGCGAAATACCATCCTGAGCATTACGGCTCGCCTGGTCTAATCCATTAATTTGGTTTCTCATCTTTTCCGAAATAGCAAGCCCCGCAGCATCATCGCCAGCTCGGTTAATCCTAAGCCCCGATGATAGCTTTTCCATAGAACTCGCTTGGTTATTTGAATTAATTGCTAAAAATCTGTTAGCGTTATCCGCCATTAAGTTATTGTTAATTACCATTGTGTATTATGCTACTTATTTTATCCGTAGTAAACTGTATAGAAAAAGACTACAGAATAAGTAGCCCCTCCTTTTCATGTGTATAAGTGTATTGCATAAATACATTATATTACAACGCGACATCATTTGCAATAGATTTGTAATAATTCCAGAAACTTCCTGTAATTTTTTGACAAAAAAAAGTGCGGACAATTATGTCCGCCAAGTATATAATGCTTCCTTGCAATATATTAAGTGCATCTGTGCAATAAAAGGAGTAAGCAGACTTGGGATGTCTGCTCAAAACAAAACTGCATACTAGCAAATAGGAATTTTTGCTAGCAACACGAACTAGAGGCACCCCTCTAATCCGTGCTAAAAACTAGCTAAATTCTTATAACAATTGTAGTACTTGTTGTGGCACTTGATTAGCTTGCGCAAGCATTGATTGTGAAGCTTGTGCTAAGATGTTATACTTAGTTAACGTTACCATCTCGTCTGCCATATCCGTATCTCTAATGTTAGACTCTGCTGTTTGTAAGTTCTCAGCTGTATTGTCTACATTTTTGATAGTG
>MDSQ01000018.1_pt1 | contig 48301 bp, 39 predicted proteins | sample 1008251 | NCBI WGS metagenome assembly MDSQ01 (sample SAMN05526597, study PRJNA338239) | gut metagenome | isolation source: Hindgut content | host: Naso unicornis | place: Saudi Arabia: Red Sea | collected 2016-05
ACTTCTCCATGTGGCAAACTGCCCCACATATGCCCAGCAACCGCAATATCAACGCCATCTAAAACGCCACATTCAATCATAGGTAACGCTCCACCTAAAGTTTCCTCCGCAGGCTGAAACATAAATTTAACGGTACCATTTAAAACGTCACGGCACTCATTTAAAATCATAGCAGCACCAAGAAGTGCAGCAGTATGCCCATCATGACCGCAAGCATGCATAACCGACGGCACTACCGACTTATACGGCACATCAGCCTGCTCATTAATCGGCAATGCATCCATATCTGCCCTTAGCAAAATAGTCTTACCACTCTGCTTTCCTTCCAAAACACCAACTACACCAGTCTTAGCAACGTTTGGGGTAGTGTCAATACCTAAACAGCGTAAAGTGCGGCACACAAGCTCGGACGTATTATGCTCCTCAAAACCAAGCTCTGGATGCATATGAATATGCTCCCTAAGCGAAATAATTTTATCTGAAAACTTATTAGCAATACTATTAATCATAAAAAAACCTCCTCCTCTTCAGTATACTACAAAAATACACAATATATTATAACTGTAGTAAATTATTCCCTCGACATATTAGACTGTTAATCCGGTTATAATACATAATAACAAATTATAAAAGGATGTGAACTTATGAATAAAAAACTAGCCATATTTATTACTATGATGCTTAGTTCCCCGTTAATCGCCAAAGAGCAAGAGCAATTAATAAGCGCACAAAAAGCTATGAAGTTAGTGGAAGCCTATAACCCTGATGATGAGTACCGATATACGAAAACTGTTTACAGTCATTACGGTCAATACGGTGAGGAACCGCCTTCGTTTCATATAATTTACCCTAAAAATTCTACATCAGCAGGCTATTACGCTGTGCACACTGTAACCGGCGAAATTTTGCATGGCATAACAGAGCCGGAACTGCTGTTATACGATGGCTTTCCTAAGATTAGTGAAGACGAAGTATACGAAATAGGGCGACAAATTTTTGGCGCTGACGTAACTATTTGCGCCGAGGTAGAGAAAATTGGCGAGCGACTATATTATCACCTAAGCACAGACCAAGCTGACATAATACTAAGAGATGATGCTGTAGAATTTAACGCTAATTTATACTTAAATAACCATAAACTAGAACCTGTAGAAATTAGCACTGCTGGCTATGTATTTCCTAACAGCCACAAGTGTTATTTGGAAGAGTGGCAACTAGATGGCCTAACAGTTGAACAACTGCGCATAGCTCGCAATGAAATCTACGCTCGACACGGCCGTACATTTCACTCAAAGGAGCTGCAAGATTACTTTAACGCACGCTATTGGTACAACGGCACTGTAGACTGCGACTGCTTTGATGAGCAGACGCTTAATGAGATTGAACGCGCCAATATTTCGCTTATCCAAAAGTGGGAACAGATGGGGGGGTTCTCTTTGCCTAAATTAACGCAAGATGAAATTACACAGCTGGCGCAGTCATTGCTAAGCTCTGAGGAAGTCCGCTCATGTGTGTTAGGTTCACTTGCAGGATATAGCTATTATGAGTTTATATCAGCTATAGACCCGGCAGTTAAAGTGATAATTAGGGAAGATGGTGCGTTATTTGATGCTGGGGATAAGCTTGGTGGGCTTAGCTCATTAAAGCCTCTTATTGTAACTTAGCGAACTGATAGCTAAATTTATATATGTTGTAATAAATTCTACCTATGCGCAATAATATAACATAGTATGGTGTTAAAAATTTTGTATAAAGGTGGTTAAAATTATGAGAAACTCAAATATTGTTTCAAATGAGCTAACAATAGAAGTGCCAAAGCTACTTGGTAGGCAAAATGAATTGTCTTGGTATAAAAACGCAGCTAATGCGGGGCAGGTAGAAGCCCAGTATAAGCTAGCTTTATGCTATAAAAATAACAACCAACCCGAGGCTATTCATTGGTTTACCCAGGCGGCCCAACAAGGGCATATTAAGTCCCAGTATAACTTAGGTTTAATTTTTCTAAATGGTGAGGAAGTAAAGATTAACATTGAAGCTGCCATTTATTGGTTATCTCAATCGGCCCAGTCAGGTCATGTCGACTCACAGTTTAATCTAGCTTTATGTTATGACACTAATACCGAAGAAGCTTTAGAATGGTTTACCAAAGCCGCTGAGGAGGGACATATGGGTGCTCAGTTTAACCTAGGTTTATGTTATGATGAAGACCTAGAAACTGCAGTTAGTTGGTTTGAAAAAGCTGCAAGCCAAGGCCACTCATTAGCTAAACTAACTTTGGCGGATACTCTATTTAGAATTGGAGACAATTATTATAGGCAGGCGGATTATGAATCTGCTATTCCATGGTTTAGAGATGCATTAGAGAAAGGGAGTACACAAGCACAGTCCTATCTCGCTAATGCTTTATATAAACTAGGCACTTATTACTACGATAAGCAAGACTTTGAAACCGCGATACACTTGTGTAAACAAGCTGCTGAGTACGGTCATATTGGCGCGCTCGATAGTATAGGAGAGTCGCTTTGTAAAGTTGGAATTAGTTACTATAATAAGGAAGAGTTTGAACAAGCTATAGTTTGGTATAAACAATCTGTTGAATATGGATTTGCAGAAGCTAAAGAGCATATTGTGGATTGTTTATATCGCATAGGCGCAGAATATTACTACAAGGGTGAATTTGAAGCTGCCACATCTTGGTTTATTCAAGCGACTAAAGAGGGCCACTACGTTGCTAAGTATCAGCTAGAAGATTGCTGGTTTAGATTGGGCGAGGCGTATTATTTAAAATGCGACTTGCAACAAGCTATTAACTGGCTATCTAAAGTTAAAGAGCATAAAATTGCTAAAATCCGTTTAGAGGATAGTTTATACCGCTTAGGCGTTAGTAGCTATGAAGCTGGTGAAGAAAAGTTAGCTTTAGACTTATTAACTAGAGCTTGTGAGTTGGATGGTAAAAATGCTATTTATTGCTGGCACTACTTAGGAAAACTGTATAACGAAAATTGGGAATTTGAATTAGCTCAAAAGTGGCTAACTCTCGCTGCAAACGCTGGATTAGTAGCTGCTCAATTTGATTTAGCCATGTTCTATTATGAGGGCGCAAATCAAAACTATGATTTAGCTATAGTTTGGCTAACTCGCGCAGCAGAGGCTGGTCATACAAACGCGCAACTATATTTATCCGCTTGCTTTAAAAAAGGTTACATTGTAGACATCGATATAGAGCAAGCAATGTTTTGGTTAATAAAAGTGGCAGAAACTGGTGACGCAGATGCTAACTATACATTAGGAAATTATTACGAATCTAATGGTGAATTAGAAAAAGCTTTACAACATTATACTCAAGCCGCTGAATCAGAGCTACCTAAAGCTAAACAGCACTTACCACAAATTTGGTATAAGTTAGGGATAAGTTATAAAAATACAGACCCTGAAAAAGCTACAAAATTGATAAATAAAGCTATTGCAGCTGGATATTTAATCTAATTACATGCCTCTATTTTAAAAATGGAGGCATAATACTAGCAAGCCCGTACATAAAAATAGATTAATCATTTAAAACTATTTACAATTAAGCTCAATTATGCTAATATTTTAGTAATGAGATATACAATTATTAACTAGTATTTACCTAATTTACTTATTTATTCGGAAAGGATTGGTTGTTGAAATGAAACTTATAACACGTTCAGATTTTGATGGATTAGCGTGTGCGGCATTGCTGAAAGTGGCAGGAATAATAGACCATTGGGAATTTGCACACCCTAAGGATTTACAGGATGGACTAGTAGAAGTAGGTCCAGATGATTGTTTAGCTAATGTTCCTTATGTTGAAGGCTGCGGTTTATGGTTTGACCATCACTGTAGTGAACATGAAAGAGCCGATTTAGCTGGCAAATATAATGGTGAGAGTAGAGACTCTCCGTCTTGCGCTAGAATTATTTATGAATATTATGGAGGAGCCGAAAAGTTCCCTAATTTAGAGTCTATGATGTGGGCTGTAGATAAGGTTGATTCAGCAAATTTAACAATAGATGAAATCCAAAACCCGCCAAAGTGGATTTTGCTAGGATTTCTTATGGACCCTAGAACTGGCTTAGGTAGATGGAGAAAGTTTACTATTTCAAATTACGTACTTATGGAGAAGCTTATTGATTGTTGTATAACAATGGATATAGATGAAATTATGCTTATGCCTGATATTAAGGAAAGGATAGAAGTATATTGGGAGCAAAATGAAAAGTTTATTGAAATGGTTAGAAAATATACCCATGTAGATGGCGATGTAATTATTACGGATTTAAGGGGTGTTGACCCTATCTATACTGGCAATAGGTTCCTTATCTATAGCATGTATCCAAAACAAAATATCTCAGTTTGGATAGTTAGCGGTAGAGGAGGTCTAGGTTGTAGTTGTGCAGTTGGTTATTCGGTTTTAAATAGGACATCTAATGTTAATGTGGGTAGTTTAATGCTTAAGTATGGCGGCGGTGGACATAAGGCGGTTGGTACTTGCCAGTTTACTGAGGATGCGATGCTTGAAAACATTCCTCAGCTATTAAGAGAGCTTATTGATATGTCTAATACTAAATAGCAAAAACACAAGGCGATTGTTATACGCCTTGTGTTTTATTTTGTGTCTAAATGGCTAAGATACGTATCAAAAATATAGTTTACAAATGCAGTCGTATCTCCTGTATACCAACTGTTTTTATAATGTGCCGCTTCTGATTGAAAAATTAAGAAATTCATTTTATCGTTATAAGTAACATCTATTCCTATTATCCAGTCTTGTGTTGAAAGCGATAAATACTTCGCTGTCTCTAAGTCCAAATCATTCACTAAAGTTATAATAGTTGCTATTTCATCAGGGTCAGTAATGATAATCTTATCTGACGAAGATGAGTTCCATATAATTAATTCATCGGCAGCAGTATTTAATGAAAATGTAGTATCATAAAACATAAAATACCATATCGCTATAGCTGCTAACACTAATACTAATATTACCTTTTTCATACAATCACCTCTCTTTATGTCTAGTATGGCTTAAAGTAGAAATATTATTACCATGATTAACATAGCAGGTAACATATTTGCAACTTTAATGTGCTTAATTTCTAATATATTAAGGGATAGCCCTATAAGCAGAATTCCGCCGACAGCGCTAATTTGTTCTATTAACATAGGGTCTAGAAAAGGTTCTATCGTAGCAGCAAATAGAGTTATTAACCCTTGATAAATTACTAGCGGTATAACAGAAAACATAACTCCAATGCCCATGCTATTAGCGAATAATATAGACGTAATACCATCCATAAAGCTTTTAGTAAACAGAATGCTATGCTCACCACGAAGCCCACTATCAAGTGCGCCCATTATAGCCATAGAGCCAACGCAGTAAAGTAGCGTAGCAGTCATCATACCTTCAACGAATGTACTGTTATCAAACTTAATTTTAGTCAAAAGCTTCTTTTTTATATTATTACCAAACTTATCCAGCGTCCTTTCTATATTCCACCATTCCCCTATAATGCTACCAAGAACAATGCTAACAATAACCTGCAGTATATTAGTGCTAGCTAGTGCATAGTCAATCCCCATAACACAAACGGTAAGCGCAATACCATTAAGTATAATCGTCTCAAAACCTTTCGGTATCCCTTTCTTAAACCCAAGTCCCATAAGAGAACCTATTATAATAAGAGTTGCATTAACAATAGTGCCTAAAAACATTGTACATCACTCCTTTAGAAATATTTAGCAATTTAAGAGTACCATATTTTTAAACTTAAGTCAAATTGGAACCAATCGCTATATTTTATAATACTATATGATAAGTGCTTAATAAGGAGGATATAGCGATGCAAAGATTTTTGTTTTCATTAATGTTACCGTTAGTTATATTATTTATGATAATTATAAAACCGCTTTGTTTACTATTTAATACAATTCTTAGATTTATTCAATGGGGAATAAGCCATTTTGCCTTTATACATATCAATTTAAATATGCCAACCAATAAGGAATTTATGGAGCTTGAGAATATAAGATATTTAGAGCCACCACAGTTTATAAAGAAGCTGCAGCGCTATCCAGATGTAATTAGCATAATTGTGGCAATAGTTACTCTATTTGTAATTTCCAATTTGTTGTAACAAAAAAAAGGGGAAAGCTCCCCTTTTATTAGCGTGTTTCAGTCCAATCAGTATAAATAACGTTAGTAATTTGATATTCAAAAATTAAATCATTGTAACGCTCATTATAAAGAGTCTTATGAGTGTCAATTAGCTGGTCAATGTAACAACCAAATGAAGTATTAGTAATATCGTTTGCGTAAAGAGTAGCACCAGTGAGGTTGCAGTTAAAACCTACAATATAGTCGCCGAAAATATTCTTAATAGAAAGCACCCCTTGAACCTCTCTAATGTCTTTAGAAGTGCCATTATTAACAGCGAAATCAAACTCAATTTTAGTCCCATCCACATTGCGCTTATCCACAACATCCATAGTAATCGCCGAGTTAACTTCTGTTGAAAACGTAGTGTTTTGTCTAACAGGGGTATCGGCATAAATGATTTCATCAACGTTAACCGTAAATTTCATTAAACCGTAATCGTTGTTATACAGCTCCACCTCAGATTCTACAAAAGAATTGATGCAAATAGGAGTATCGTAAAACTCCGCAAAGCCATAAGCCAAAACCGTATTACCAGTAAGTACTATAGGGTCGGTGATAATAATTCCTTCAAATAAATCTTCCACAGTTAAAGTTCCTTTAATTGCGCGTATGTCCTCGTCTGAGTTATTTTGTACAAAATAATGCATCTGGACATAATCTGCATAACTTGAAGCATTTCGGGGAATGTTTATCTTATCAGCTGTGTGAACAACTACAGCGTTTGATGATACTACCTCTCCGCTAGAAGTTATAATCATATTATTGGGAACTTCTGTAATTTCTGATGGATTACCTACGTTGAATAAAAATACTCCCATTACAATTACTAGTATTAATAAAAATAAGCCAAGACATCCAATTGCAATTGTTAGCGCCATAATTATTCCTCCTTTTCTTTCATACATTATACTAATTAGACCGTAGACTGGATAAAAAGTTATATACATATTATATGATAATATTGGGATTTATAGTCCTAATTTTGGTAAAATAATTATAAATTAGCATCTGTTTCTATAATTTCGTTGGTAGCAAAGTACGAGGTTTCTATTACTTGCTTTGGTGCTAGAGCTTCTATTGCTTCTACATCGGCTGGGGTTGCTGCTAGAGCAGTTATAATTGCAACTATAACTACAATGATGGTAATAAATAAAACTACGGCTAAGCATGCTATCACAATGTTAAAAATCATCGTCTCACCTTCCTTATTTTTATAATATATATTGCCATTATATTAGATGAAAATTAATTATGTGATTAAAATAAATAAAACTGTATAAATTACCAATTATAATGTATATAAATTTGGAAAAGTTTTTATTAATAAAGTATTTGTTATAATTACATATAAAGATTTTAGTATAAAGGCCGATAATATTATTGAGATTAATAGTCTTAGGTTTTAATTTAAATATAACTTTTAATCTAAAAATGAAAGGGGGATGTAATAATGTCAATAGGGGCAGTACAAAATTCATATGGCACATACTCAGTGCAGTCTGTTCAAACGTCGGCAACTGAGTCGGTAACACCTGTATCTTCTGTAAAACCTACGGTGGAGTCCACTAGCACTCAGCAACAACCACCACCACCGCCACCACCGCCATCTAAGTCTGATGAGGAAAAGCAAACTGATATAACTAATGCTCAGCAACTTTTGGAGGCTCAAACTACTGAGAATGCTCAGCAGATAAGAGCTACTGCATATTCGGCTTTAACTGAAACTGACGAAACTGAAGTAGCTGATGAAACTGACGTAACTGATAACACTGAAGTAACTGAGGAAGTAGTAACTGAAGATGATGAGCCAAATTGGCAAACTAGTGTGCAAGAGAGTTTAGACCGCTTGCAAGAGTTAGCTAATAGCGCTTCTCAAGCTAGCACGGATGCTTATAAAGAGTTGCTACAAAGAGAAGTTAGCGAACTTAAAGAAAGCATTAGTCAAAACTTAGAGGGCACTGAGCATAGTTTGGATAGCTTAGGCTTAACTGACTTTGATGTAACTGGGGAGTTTTCTATAGATACACTTACTCGGGCATCAGATATTCTTAACGGTATACCACCGTCTGATACTCCTACCGTAGAAGATGTAGTAGTGGAGGAGACAACAGAGGAGGAGGTAGTGGAAGAAGAGACGGAGACTTTCGATTTAGGGAGCGATTACTTAAATTCATTAGTGGACGATTTTTCACAATTCCAAATTGCAAGTGTATTAAAGTATGACAATACAAGTAGTTTGTTAAGCCTGTTATACGGCGATAGCTCATCTACGGATAACACCTTCTATAATACATGGTATAGTTAAAATTTTCAGCAGCTGGATTAAATAATCTGGCTGTTTTTTTATGCCTTTGGGAAATAAAACCAATGTTAAACTATTCCAATATGGTTTTACTATACTAAATAAATAAGTTATTACATATAATATGTTCGTAGAAAATATCCAGCCTAAATATAAAAAGAAAGAGAGATGTGCAGATGAAATATAAACAATTATATATACCTTTAACAGCGCTATCAATGGCGCTAACGGCATGTGCTATTCCTATAGATGATACGCCGTTTAGGTCTAATAATATGGAGCCACTTCATGTTAATAAAACTCCAGATTTGCCGCTTGTACCACCTAATGTGGATGGTATACCTCATGATATAGCAACAAATAGGCCCCCCCATATGCTACCGTTTACTATACCAGAGCCACCTATCATTAATCCTGTTAGTCTAGAAGCTGCTGATGGATTTACAGATAGAGCAGGGCGCGCGATTATTAAGTTGGACGAGTATAATCGGATAGTATCGTACTCCCCTGCGTTTACGGAAATACTTGTGGATTTGGGGCTAGGTGATAAAGTAGTAGCAACGTCAACTTACGACTTTACGCGAGGTATACCTAGAAATGTAACGGTTTTTGATACGATGAACCCTAGTGTGGAAGATGTGGCGGCGGTAGACCCGGACTTAATAATTGCTTCGCCACTAGCTGGAGAGGCTCTTATTGGTCTAAACTCAAGCAATATAACTGTAGCAACTGTACCTACTGCTAATAAAATAGCAGATATTTATGATGACCTAGATTTTATGGGCGAATTACTTAATAAACAAGATAAAACTGATGAGCTAAAGCAACATATGCAAGATGTAATTCATGACTATATTGTTGCGGCAGCTGATATAGAAGATAAGCGAACTGTATATTTTGAGGTAGCACCAGCTCCTAATATGTATGCAACTGGTGCGGATACTTTTTTAAATGAGATGATTGAATATGTAGGGGGCATTAACGTTATTGCGATGCCTTCGTGGGTTCGTGTTACCGACCATATGATTGTAGCAGCTAACCCAGATGTGATTTTGACTAATAGCAATTATAAAGACTATCCGTATTTAGATATTATGAAGCGCAATGGTTGGCATAATATTACTGCGGTAGATGAATATCAAGTGTATCAAGTCGACCATCCGTCTACATCGCTAGCAAATCACAATATAGTTAATGGCATGGTGGAAATTGCGCGTTCTATATATCCTGAGTTTTACTAAATATTACAAATTGATACTGGCTTGACTAGAGCTTTAGTTGTATGGCACAATGAAATTGGAAAATATTTTAGTATAAGGAAAGAGGGAACAGAATGGATAACAATTTAAATTATAATGGTGATGTGCATTTAGGTATGGAGCAAGCTTTAACTATGGCGGCGCAAAGTTTAGTGGACCAAGGCTTAAATCAAGCTGAGGTTGAGGATGTATTATCAGTAGAAGAGGTTGAGTATTTATAATTACAAAGGCTATTACTTAGATAACGCTCTAGGTAATAGCCTTTTATATGTAACGGTGCCGCTAAATACGACACCTTATTTTTGTTAATGATTGACATGCCAAATGTCTTCGTCATACTGAGCAATAGTTCTATCAGATGAGAAATAGCCCGCCTGAGAAATGTTAACTACTAATTTTTTAGCCCAAGCCATTCTATCCTCATAATCAGCAAACATACGTTCTTTAGTTTTAATATACTCTTTAACATCAAGCAACGTCATAAACCAGTCTTTGCGGATAAGCTCCGCATGGATTTCAAGAAGTAGCGATGGATTTCCTAGTTTCATCATTTCAGGTGAGATAATAAAATTAATCCAAGTGCGGATGTCCTCGTCATTAATATAATAATCTACAGCTTTGTAACTCCAGTCGCCATACATTTTAATAACGGTTTCGCTAGATTCACCAAAAATATAAATATTATCAGCGCCAACTAATTCATGAATTTCCACATTAGCCCCATCATCAGTGCCTAGAGTAAGTGCGCCGTTAAGCATAAATTTCATATTACCAGTGCCACTCGCTTCTTTAGATGCAAGAGAGATTTGCTCAGAAATATCACAAGCTGGAATAAGTTTTTCCGCATATGTTACGTTATAGTTTTCGACCATAACAACTTGCAAATGTGGTGACACTTGTGGGTCATTAGCAATAAGTTCTTCTAAGCATAAAATAACGTGGATTATATCCTTAGCTATAATGTAAGCTGGAGCTGCTTTAGCGCCAAATATACATGTAATAGGTGTTGGCGGAATTTTTCCTGCTTTTATTTCTAAATATTTATATATAATGTATAGCACGTTCATTTGTTGGCGCTTATATTCATGTAAGCGTTTAATTTGAATATCGTAAATTGAATTTTCGTTTATAGTAGCTTTGCCGATTTGTTGTAAATATTGCTTAAGTTGAACTTTTTTAGTTTGCTTAATATCTAGCAGTTCTTTAAGAGCGCCTTCATTATCTGTTAAAGAAATTAACTTTTTAAGCGCCTCTGCGTCTTGTCTAAAGTCACCAGCACCATATTTATCAATCCATGCAACTAGCTCTTTATTACAGTGTAATAACCAACGTCTAAAAGTAATCCCATTAGTTTTATTATTAAATTTATCTGGATAAATATTATAAAACTCGCTAAGCTCATTCTCTTTTAAAATAGAAGTATGCAAAGCAGCAACGCCGTTTACGCTAAAGCTATAGTGCATATCCATACGCGCCATATGAACGCGAGCGTCTTCATCAATAATGTGTAAGTCAGCATCGTCATATTTGCTAACAACTCTATCATTTAAGTCTTTAATAATAGGTACTAAATGAGGTACTACTTCTTCTAAATATTCTAATGGCCACTTTTCTAGCGCTTCTGCAAGAATTGTATGATTAGTGTACGCACAAGTTTTAGATACTATATCAATGGCTTTATCAGTGTCAATACCGCGCGCAACTAAAAGGCGGATAAGTTCTGGAATAACCATAGAAGGGTGAGTGTCATTAATTTGGATACAAACATGTTCGTTAAGATTGTTTATATCATAGCCTTTTTGTTCACACTCAAGCAAAATAAGCTGAGCTGCATTGCTAACCATAAAGTATTGTTGATATATACGAAGTAAATGACCTTTTCTATCGCTATCATCAGGGTATAAGAATAGAGTCATGTTTTCAGTCACATTAGATTTATCAAACGAGATGCCATCTGTAACAATTTCTTCGTTAACAGTTTCGCAGTCGAAAAGATGTAGTTTATTAGTGCCACTATTATAGCCAGTAACATCTATGTCATACATTTTAGACTTAATAGTAAAGCCGTTAAAATTGACATCAAAACTAACGCCAGTGTCAGTAAGCCAACTAATAGGCTCAATCCAAGGGTTAGGAGTTTCTACTTGCATGTTGGCATTAAAGACTTGTTTAAACAGTCCGTAGTGATAGTTTAAACCTACCCCATCACCGTTAATGCCAAGAGTAGCCATAGAGTCTAGAAAACAAGCAGCTAGACGGCCAAGTCCTCCGTTACCAAGAGAAGGCTCTGGCTCTAATTCTTCAATAATATTAATATTTTTACCATTGTTAGCTAGATAGTCTCTAACCTCGTCATAAACTCCTAAGTTGATAAGATTGTTAGATAACAATTTACCGATTAAAAATTCAGCTGAGATATAGTAAACTTTTTTGTTGTTGCTAGAAGGGTTGTCGCCTTTGTCGTGAGCGGCCTCTTTAACTGCTTTAAGTAAAGCGAAATAAACATCTTTATCATCAGTACTGCTAACGCCGGCTGGCAAATATTTTTCTAAGATAGATATAAAATTCATTAAAATCTTCCTTTCTATATTTAGGGCTAGTTGGTTTATATTCCCTGTTTAGTATATTACAAAAATGGAATTTAATACGAGCTAATTAGAATAAAATTATTTTTTAAACTTATATAAAGTAGTACAACTACATAATATAAAGAATTTACTAAAAAATGGAAAGACAGGCAAGTTTTAGGATTAAAGAAAATATACTGATTAATAAATACCCCATCAAAAGGAGTCATTATGTCTAATTATATTGAAGATATTGAAGTTCAACAAATTTTACAAACTGAACCTGGTCACACTAATTTTTCTCATTCTATTAGTAATTTAAATAATACTCAGTTTTTATTTCCATTGTATTCTTTGGAGTTAACAGAAGAACATAAAAAGGAGATTTTAGAAGCACTTGATAATGCTTTACTGCTTTCAACAAACATACAGCAGACTTCCCAGTACTTAGCCATGTTACAATTGTTCCAAAAGTTAAGTCAAATACCAATTACTAATTATTGTGAATGTGCAACGTTGCCAAGTTATGGGGAAACTGCAGATAATATACCAACGACACTACCAAGTTATGGGGAAACTGCAGATAATATACCAACGACACTACCAAGTTATGGAGGCACTCCAGCAGATAATATAGCGACGACGTTACCAAGCTATGGAGGCACTCCAGTAGTAGGACCTCATCATAAACCGCCAACAGCGTTTCCAAATTACGGAGGCACTTCAGTAGGAGGACCTCATCATAAACCACCAACAGCATTTCCTAACTACGGCGGAATTCCTGTAGGACCAAGTCATACTCCAACTACATTACCAAGCTACGGCGGAACACCTGTAGCAGGGCCTGAAAATACTCCAACGACATTACCAAACTACGGCGGAATGCCAGTAGCAGGGCCTGAAAATACTCCAACGACGTTGCCAAACTACGGCGGAACACCAGTAGCAGGGCCTGAGAATACTCCAACTACATTGCCAAACTACGGCGGAATGCCAGTAGCAGGACCTGAGAATACTCCAACGACGTTACCAAACTACGGCGGCACACCTGTAGCAGGACCTGAGAATACTCCAACGACATTACCAAACTACGGCGGCACACCTGTAGCAGGGCCTGAAAATACTCCAACTACATTACCAAACTACGGCGGCATACCTGTAGCAGGGCCTGAGAATACTCCAACGACGTTACCAAACTACGGCGGAACACCAGTAGCAGGGCCTGAAAATACTCCAACTACGTTACCAAACTACGGCGGAATGCCAGTAGCAGATTCTGGGGAAGCTACTACATTCCCAAATTACGGCGATATGCCTGTGGACCTTAACGAACCACAAGTTCAACCACCAAGGCCACAACCAAAAACTGATGATACATTAGAAACAGGGGTTAACGTACTTCCTATATTTGGAACTAGCGCAGATACAAACGAACCAGTTACATTAGAAACAGCTAAATCTGATACGCAGCCACAAATAGCTCAAATAACAGAACCACAAACTACAGAGCCACAAACTACAGAGCCACAAGCGACAGAACCACAAACTACAGAACCACAAACTACAGAACCAGCTAAAACTACAGAGCCAAAAATAGCTAAAACAGAAGCTACTGCTGAAAAACAATCCCCAAAATCAGATGAGTCATGGATAGCTCAATATCCACAGGCACCAAAAGCTGCAACGAGTAAAGACACAAACGAAAGCGTGACAGTGGGAAAGCCTTCAAAAGAAGAAGAACAACAACACGTTGGTTCACCAAGCGTTGGCACAAGCAAAGATACAGACCAATCTGTAACGGTTCAGCCGGGCGATACTACAAAACCAAACAAACCAAGCAAAAAGAAACCACACAAAAATCAGTGCGGTTGCCAAAAACCAAACGAAGTAAATCTTCCAAGTTTTGGCGACGTAGTAGCAGAGATTGCTAACAAAGATAAAGGAGGCGCTCCTCTATTTGGTAACAAACCACCGTTTCTTAAAACTGTAGCTGAAATGGTAATTGATGATGACGACGATGATGATGACTTAGATGAAAACGTAATCATCAATGAAAAATTCCACGGATATAAACAAGGAAATGACGCAGATGAATCTATCACTTTAGATTCTGAGTCACCTCTAGCTACATCTTTTGGTTTACCTGAAGGTTTTTCTAAAGCTTTACAAACTGTAGAGGCTATTATGGGAAATAGTTCTGTAAAAGAAGAATGCTGCAATGCACAAAAAACTGAAACAACACCACAACAGCAAGAACCGCTTCAAGATTTAATAGAATTTATTTTTACTACATTAAAAAAATAATAAACAAAAGGGCTGTTACATTCAGTAGCAGCCCTTTTTTTGTGCATAAAAAAAAGGCTATTGCATGTGCAATAACCTCTTATTCAGATTGGCTTTGAGCTATACGAGCTAACAACTGAAGGATTTCAACATAAACCCAAACAATAGTAACTAGCAAACCTACAGCAAAAAAGTATTCCATATACTTAGGTAAGCCCGCCTGCGCACCAATAGCTATATTATCATAATCAATCATAAGATTAGCAATAGCAACGCAAACAGTGAAAATACTAAAAGCAATAGCAATAGGACTAAAGCCGTTAAGAATAAAGTTAATACCAAATAATCTAAGAATAAAGCCTAAAAAGTAAGTAGCGCAAATTGTTAGAGTAAGAATCATAACTGCCCTACGAATTTTACCAGCTAAATCTGGACATTGTCTATAAAGAAGTAAAGTAAATACTACTGAAAGCATAGTTAAAATTAAAGCTTTCTGAACAATACCATCGTAAAAATAAGCGAACACAACGGAAATAGAGCCAACAAATAGGCCTTCAGCTGCGGCGTAAAACATAGAAAGACTTGGGGCTAGAGTAGGTTTAAAGCACATGATAAAGACTAAAACAGTCCCTACAATCCCACCAACTAGACTAAATATATTAGCATATGCATTAGGCATGCCGTTAACATCTGTACAAATGAAAAAAGACAGTATAGCTACAGCGCAAGTAATAAGAATAAGTAAAATGGACTTATGCCTAGCTCCATCAATAGTCATAGCTTCACTATCATAAGCATCACTATCAAGTCCGCGTTGTATCATTGGATTAGACCTCATAAATTCACCTCGTTTCTAATTAAAAAAATTTTTTAAAGCATGGTTGACACAATGCGTATATAAACGCATAACCATTATATCATAAAATAACTTAAATTAAAACCCTATAACTTAAAAGTTAACACTTTAGTTAAAATAATTTTACTTATTTATAATGTTTATTTGACATAAGTCTATAAAATAAAATAAAAAAAAAGGATTAATAAAATAAAAAAACGCATACCATAAGGGAGAAGGAAGGTGAAAACAGAAAATAAATTCCGCATTTTATTCAGAATTTAAATTAGAACGTTGGCATAGTGTATAACATAGCCTTAAAAAATTTTAAAGAGATATAGGGCTTAAGTTATGGTTCAAATAAGGAGGCAACAGTGATTAAGCAAAGAGAGTTTAACAAAACAGAAGTATTAAATAGTATGGAGCGTTATGCAAAAGTTAAGTATGGGCGTAACCTTAAAGAGGCGAATAATGTAGAGATGATGAACTGTCTAGGATTAGCGCTACTTGAGTATATGGTAGATGACTGGGACGCTACTGAGGAGCTGTATAATAAAAATAAGAAAGCTTATTATATTTCAGCAGAATTTTTAATGGGTCGTGCTCTTGGTAATAACCTTATTGCTCTTGGTATATATGATCCAGTAAAAGAGATTTTAGATGAACTTGGGTTTGATATTAACTGTGTAGAAGCAGCTGAGGAAGATGCGGCGCTTGGTAACGGTGGACTAGGTCGTCTTGCAGCTTGTTTTATGGACTCAGGCGCGGCTACTAACATCCCTCTTCAGGGTTATGGTATTCGTTATAGCAACGGGTTGTTTAAACAAGTTATGATTAACGGCGCGCAAACTGAAGTAGCTGATGAGTGGAAAAGTGACCCATTTAGCATTAGAAAAGACTATCTAGCAGTTGAGGTAGAATTTGAAGGTGGTAAAGTTAGAGCGGTACCATATGATATGCCTATTATAGGTTATGGTAGTTATAACATTAACACTTTAAGACTATGGCAAAGTGAGCCTATCGTAAGCTTTGACTTTGGATTATTCAATGCTCAGCGCTATGATGAGGCGGTTCGTGAAAAAAGCCGTGCTGAAGATATCTCAAGAGTTCTTTATCCAAATGACTCAAACTGGGAAGGTAAAGTGCTACGTTTAAAACAACAGTATTTCTTAGTGAGCGCTTCTTTACAAGATATAATTCGCTCTCATAAAGAGTTACATGGCGATTTAGAAGATTTCCACAAATGGCATGCTATTCAACTTAATGACACTCATCCAACTCTTGCAATCCCTGAATTCCTACGTATAATGATTGACGTTGAGGATGTTCAGTTTGATGAAGCTTTAGTTATCGCTAGAAAAGTATTCGCTTACACTAACCATACTATTTTACAAGAAGCTCTTGAGAAGTGGGACATTAACCTTATTAGGGGTATTATACCTAGAGTATATGAAATCATTGAAATTCTTGACACTGTTTGTGTAAATGCTTTAAGTAAAAGACAGTATACACAAGATGAAATTCACAGCTATAGAATTTTGCGTGACGGTAAAGTGCATATGGCAAACTTAGCAATCCATATTGGTTTTGCAGTTAATGGTGTTGCAGCACTTCATACTAAAATATTAATGGATACTGAGTTGGCTAACTGGTATAAATTATATCCTAAGAAATTCCAAAATAAAACTAACGGTATAACGCCTAGAAGATGGATTAGATATTGCAACTTTGGCTTATCTACGTATATTACGGAGCTTCTTGGCACAGAAGAGTGGGTTAAAGATTTATCGTTATTAAAACAGCTTGAGAAATTTAAAGAAGATGATGCAGTGTTAACTAAGATTATGGAAATCAAGCATCATAATAAGGAAATTCTTGCTGATTACGTTAAATCGCATGAAGGTATTGAAATCGACCCAGATTCTATATTCGATATTCAAGTTAAACGTCTTCATGAATATAAGCGTCAGCTGCTAAATGCATTCTATATTTTAGACTTGTATTTTAGAGTAAAACGTGACCCAGAGTTAGACGTGCCAAAAACTACATTCTTATTTGGTGCAAAAGCGTTCCCAGGTTATGCTAGAGCTAAAGCAATCGTTAAGTTTATTGGCGAGATTGCTAAGCTAGTTAACAATGATGAGAGCATCAAAGGGAAAATTAAAGTTGTATTCGTGGAAAACTACTGCGTAACATATGCAGAGAAATTAGTTCCTGCATGTGATGTATCTAAGCAAATCTCTACAGCAGGTAAAGAGGCATCTGGTACTGGTAATATGAAATTTATGTTAAACGGAGCGCCTACATTTGGTACTTATGATGGTGCAAACGTTGAAATAGTGCAAGAAAGTGGAGATGAAAATAACTTTATCTTTGGTTTACGAGTAGAAGACATTACAGAGCTTAAACCTAAATATGACCCAGTAGAAATATATCAAAAAAATGCTGATGTTAAGAGAGTTGTAGACAGCTTAATAGATGGTACATTCTCTGATGGTGGAACAGGAGAGTTTAAAGAGCTTTGGACTTCACTTGTAAACGGAACGTCTTGGCAAAGAGCGGATAGATATTTCCTATTGGCGGATTTTGCAGAGTTTAAAGCTATGCAAGATAAAGTATTTGAGGCGTATAAAGATAAGAGAAGATGGGCGCAAATGTGTTTAATGAACATAGCAAATGCGGGGATTTTCTCAAGTGATAGAACAATATTGCAATATGCAGATGAAATTTGGGGCATTAAACAATGCTCAGTAGAAAAATAATTAACTGTAATTTACGATAATAAAAAATAATTGTCTTGCAAAAACAAGGACAATAGTATATAATTTTAACCAATAATGTAACAGAGGGGGGATTTATATCTTTCCTCTGATTTTTGGTGAGGTGGAGCGCGGTGAGTAAGGAGTTTTGGCTTAAAGTACTTAATTTAATTTTTATACTAGCAGTAATATATCTTTTTATAACATATATATTTGGGCTAATTGCACCGTTTGTAGTCGCATGGCTACTAGCAAGTTTGCTTAACCCTATAGTGACAATACTTACACGTAATATAAAATTATCTCGCGGTATAGCTACTTTACTATCTATGATTACGGTGTTAAGTGCATTACTTAGTTTAATAACTATGCTAATTAAGCAGTTGTACGGGCAAGTGTTGTCCTTTGCCCAGGACTTTCCTATATATAAACAGAACATACAACTATTAATTAATACAATTGAAGAGCAGTTATTACACATATCACAGGTTATTCCTATACCAGATGCATTTACTTCAATTGGGGGTATTTTGGAATATATTTTGCAATCAATAGAAGCAATACTTCCTATGGCGTACACTGTAGTAAGCCATGTGCCGAGTAGCATATTTTTTGTAGTGATTACACTTATAGCTACATTCTTTATGACCAAAGATTATAACTGGTTAAAAGCATTTGTAAAAGCACAGCTATCACCAAGCTCTCAGCGCAAAGTGGGCACGGTAAAAAATCGGCTTAAGGGTGCTTTAGGGGGTTATGTTAAAACTCAGCTTATACTAATGTGCTGTACATTTACTATTTGCTTAATTGGGCTTACCATGCTGCAGCGCGACTATGTGCTTCTTGTAAGTGTAGGTATTGCTATATTTGATGCATTTCCAATGCTAGGAAGCGGTGCAATATTAATTACATGGGCTGTATATTACTTAATATTAGGCAACGTATCATTAGGTGTGGGGTTACTGTGCATCTATGGAATTATTGTAGTTATGAGGCAGGTGTTGGAGCCAAGAGTGTTATCAGGCCAGCTTGGAATGTATGCGTTAGTTACTATTATGGCGCTATATATAGGTCTTCAGGTTTTAGGGCCAATTGGGATAATAGTAGGACCGATAATCGCAGTTATAATTCAAACGCTGCAAAGTATAGAGATAATTCCACAATTTAAAGAAGTGGATGATAAAGATTTATTGGAATAGGTTGTAATAAGAAGGGTTTGAGGCGTAGATGGTTCATAAAGATTTACATGCTCCTTTTTATCATAAGAGGCGTAGTAACATAGGTGTACTTTGTATTCATGGGCTTTTTGGCAGTCCTAATCAGTTTTGGGACGTTGCTACCGTTATTGGTAATTTAGGCTATGATTGCAATTGTATATTACTCCCTGGACATGGGGGGAGTTGTCGCAGTTTCGGTAAAAGTAGTTATAGACAGTGGAAGGATTATGCTAGAGAGCAAATTAATCTTATGCGCAAGCATTATGATAAATTATATTTAGTTGGTCATTCTATGGGAAGTTTGTTTTGTTTAGATTTTGCTGATGAGATGCATGTTGATGGCATTATACTTATTAACACTCCTATGAAAATTTATGTTACTGTGCCTAAGATGATGCAATGCGTGGGAGTTGTATTTGATACGAAGACTACTACAGAACTTAGTGAATACTTTGGCTCTGGGCGTGGTAGGCCAGTTTATAGCGTGGATAATGGTAAGTGGTATGAGTATATAGCGTGGATTGTACCTATGGTTGGAATTTATAGATTGATATTTGAGACTAAAAGGAATTTGCCTAAGGTAAAAACTAAGACGTTAATATTTCAATCGCAAAAGGATGATACAGTAAACTATAAGAGTATATATTATTTTGCTAAAAAAATGGTTAATAAAAAGATTATAGTATTAAAAGAGTCTAATCACAGTTACTTTACACCACACGATTTAAAAGTTTTACAAAAAAATATATTAAATTTTATGAAATAAGCTTGTGTCCAAGACATAAGCTTTTTTTTATGATATAATTTAGACGAGTATTTGTTTGAAAAGGAGGGACGGCTCGTATGATGGAGCAACTTAAGCAAGAGTTTTCCGAAAGAAAAAGTTTATACATTATGCTCACTGTAATATGTACAATGATTGTAATGGTACTTTTTAATCTAAGTTATCTTCAGATGCAGTTTTATATCCAATTTGATAATACCTCGGGTATAATAAAAATTATTTCTGCACAGGCCACAAAGGAGGAGGAAACGCAAAAGTGGTATTTTAGAGCTGGCTTAAATTACTTGCTTGATGATATGTCAGCGCAAAGCGTAAATTTTTTCCAATCAAATTTTTCTAAATTTAATTCTAATGACCAAGATAAAATATTAGCTACTTTTAATAACCAGGAAAAGTTTTTTAGCAATAATAATGAAGTGTTTGAAACTTTAGCGCGTATGAATTACACTACGGAAAACCAAAAGTATATTAATAGAATGTCTATTGAGCAGTTTGAGTTAGCCCTATCAGATTATTTTGGTCCTGAATTATACGTAAATCCAACTTATGTAGAATTGCTGTATAACATTAGTAGCAAGTATAAGACTAGATTGTCTTTAAATAATTTCCAAATTAGCATGTATAATTTGTTTTCGCTAGCTACAAATAATGACATGGCTGTTAATGTGCTGCAGAATATTGATAAAACTGTACTTTATAATAATCTATTTAAGGAATTAGAAGTTAGACCAGTTCATGCAGATGTTTTTGAAGACTGGATGGAGCTACTTAATAAGCTAGGGACGTTGACTACTCAGGAGTATGCTAAGTTTACTAATAACTATACTATATTAAATCAGTTGCTAGCGCAGTATGAGCAGTTAAGAATGCAAGAGAATGAGTTAAATTATATGAAAGCGCAGATGGAGCTAGAGATTTTGCCGCTGTATAATGAGCTTGAAGAGTATCATAATGAGATTATGGAGTTAATTGATTCTGTAAAAGAAGCTGAGCAATATCTGATGGAACTTCAGGATTATGAAACGTATGAATTTTACATTGGGGATATGTTGCCAAATGGCGATTATGTAGCATCCAATCCAGTGCGAACGTTTTTTGGTGGATATTCATATGGGGATGAGGATATGCGAATTGTGTTAACTAAAACTATCCCAAATAACGAAGGTATGTATACTATTACGGCTATACAAGATGGCGTGACAGAAGAAGGGTTACCGCATTTTATAGAGCTATCGCGTATGCAAGAGTTAGAGATGGTGGCTTTAGCAAGTAGTATAGATACTACTAATAATAAGATAGCCTACACAGCTAGTAAGTATGATGAGCTTTACTTATTGATACAAGATAAAATTGATAATAGTGGGCTGGACCAAAATCAGGAGCTATTAGAAGCGCTGTATAACCAAATGGCTAACTTAGAAACAAGAATATTAGACCAAAAGGAAGTGATAGAAGAAGCGTTTGGAGTAGGAGAACTAGAAGTATATTATTAGAAAAAATTGCCATAAACACAAAATAAAAATCTCTTTCAATTTTAGAAAGGGATTTTTTTATAGTGCTTGAAACATAGTATACTTTTTGTTATAATTAAGTATCGTGAAGCTCGATTATATGAACTAGCCGATTGGAGGTAATTTTTTATGAGTGAGATTTTATTAAATACAGGTACTGGTGAAGTTGAAGTAGTAGAATTTGTAGTTAATGATAAGCACTATGCAATAAATGTATTAAAAATCAAAGGTATTGTTACTATTGATTCTGTAACTCCATTGCCAAATGCAAAAGAGGAGATAGCAGGACTGACTAACATTAGGGGAGATATGGATGTGGTTATTGACCTTAGTTATGTATTACATGGGATACATACTGTAGACTACTCCAAGACTCTTGGCCTGCTGTGTGAATTTAACGAAACTCAAGTGGTATTTTTAGTTAATCAAGTTGATGGAATCCGTCGCATTTCTTGGAATGACATTAAGCAGTCAAATAACGTAAGACATGATACGTTAAGTATAGGTAGCTTAATGATAGACGGAGTTATAATAATTCTTTTGGATTTTGAGAGTATTACAATTAAAGCGGGAATAGGTAAGATGTGGGAAGCGAATGAGGATACAGGACCTGTGCAGCCTAAAACACAAAAGTTGGTGGTAGTAGAAGACTCGAGGGCAATACGGGAGATGCTAAAGTGTGTGTTAGAAGAAGCGGGGTATTGTAATATTAGGTTATTTGACAATGGTCAAAGTGCAAAAGATTATATATTAGAGATAAGACACAGACTAGGGCCTAAGTTTAGACAAGAGGTGGAGCTAGTTATAACTGATATAGAGATGCCAATATTAGATGGGTATAGCTTAACACGTGCTATAAAAGAAGACCATATAATTAGAGAGTTACCAGTAGTAATATTTTCTTCACTAATAACAGAAGAGTTGCAACATAAAGGAATAGAAATTGGAGCAGATGCGCAACTAAGTAAACCTTCTATGGCGGAGTTGGTGAGAATAGTTAATATGATGTTTGGTAATTAAGGGGGAGTTTAGGGATGAAACAGTTGTTACTTAAAAATGAATTGTTGGAGCAGCGCGTCTGGGAGCTTGAGTTTATGTATAGGTGTACTAAGCTGGCATATCAGGATAAACACACATTTTTGGAATTAATTTGTGAGTATTTTGGCGCTACGGCTGGAATAATAGTTACGTTTGATAATTTGGATACAAATGTAATAGCGCAGTGTGGAATTAAGATAAAACCTCAGTTATTAGATGAAATGAATGAGTCGTTTATAGTTAATGAAGAAAATCCGTCGTATACTATGAAATTATCTGATGAAAAAGATGTTGTATTAATTCCAACATATATGTCTTCAACGCTAAAAGGTTATTTGGCACTTATTAATTCGGTAAATTATAGCAATATAAATACTCAGGTATATGAGCTGCTACAACTGCTTATTAATGAACAATATGAAAAGCGTATGTATTTAGAGTTAGCGAGTAAAGCCACGTATGATAAGTTAACAGGTATTAAAAATAGAGAAGGATTTATGAAAGATAAGCTGTTTTTTATATCAGAGTCGATGAGCAGTATAGGGCTTGCGACAGTGGATATAAATATGTTAAAAGAGGGGAATGCTAAATTCGGGAGCCATTATGGCGACCGAATGATAGTAGAGGTAGTGGGAGTACTAAAGCAGGTGTGGCCAGAGCAAGAGATATACCGTGTTGGCGGAGATGAGTTTATAGTGTATGCAGCTAATTTAGATAGAGATACTTTTTTTATAAGAACAGCAAAGAGTAAAGAGGATGTTAATAATCAGACTGTAGCAAGCATTTCTATAGGAGGAGCATGGAGAGAAGTTAGTGAGAATAACCATCCTAATGTAAATGAGGTTATAGCTGTAGCAGATAAGAATATGAATGAGGATAAGCGCAATTATTATATAAGTAAAGGTATAAGTGGAGATAGATTTAAATATACAACGCCAGATGAGGAGAGGGATTGGACGAAGAAAGAGTTATTAAAAGCGTTAGATGATAAAGAATTTTATCCAGTGTTTCAGCCGCAAATAGATATAGATACGAATGAGACTATTGGATTAGAAGCACTAATAAGGTGGAAAAGGGGGCATAAAGAGCAAGTATACCCAGATCAGTTTATACCGATGTTTGAACAGATGAGACTTATATACTTAATCGATTTTTATATGATAAGACTAGCTTATGAAAAGTTAGAAGAGTGGGATAGGGAGGGTAAGCCGTTGTTGTTAATGTCGGTAAACGTAACTAAATCCACATTAATGAACCCACAGTTTTTAGAATTTTTGGATGATTTATTAATAGAGCCAAAGTTTATAAACTATCTTGAATTTGAGATGACAGAGCGAGAGATATTGCCAAATGAGTTAGATTTATTAATAGAAGTAGTGAATGAAATCCGTACTAGAGGGATATATGTAGCAGTAGATGACTATGGAGTTGGGACATCGAATATGTTAGTGCTATCTAGAATAGAAGTAGATACGTTAAAAATCGATAAAAGCTTGATTGATGATATAGTGACTAATCCTAAATCACAAATCGTACTTAAAAATACAATTAACACTTGTAAGGAAATAGCAACAAAAATTGTAATTGAAGGTGTAGAAACTAAAGAACAGGTCAATACTTTAAAAAGCATAGGAGCAAAAGTTTGCCAAGGCTATTACTATTCGAGACCTGTACTTATAGATGAAGTTCAACCAGTGTATAAGAAATAGTAAAGAGCCCTTGTGTGGGCTCTTTTTTTTGGAGCTGTTAAGGCTCCGCTTCTTGTGTCGGTAGGCTCCTCTCGGGGATGGGAACTTGGTTAAGGCTAAGCTTTTAGTGTCGGTGGTCTCCCCCTGTCAGCAGAGCTGACATCCCCCTCGAGGAGGGGGACTATGGTGGGGCTGATTTAATTGGAAGGTGATGGGGTCCAGGGGCTTTGCCCCTGGTGGGGCCTCTTGCCCCACACCACGGAACCATTTGGAGAATTAGGAAAGGATGATATAAAATGATAACATGCGCTAAAATTGAAGATAGATTAGTAAGTAATTTAAATTGCAACATAATCTCGCGCGGTGAAAACGATTTTGATGTATTTATAAAAACTAAAGGTAATGTTATAGATGTACTATTTCCACATAAACTACAGTTTATAGGAATGGAGGCAATATTAGTACGCTTTGGGGCAGAAACAGAAGAAGTCACAATTCATATATTGCAACATACAGATTTACATTCCAGTGTGGCAAACTTTGAGATAAGTTTAAATGCACAAAGGCTATATATATATTATGATGAAAAGCACAATAAAGTGGTACTAAAGCGCGCCATATAAATTTATTTGTAAAAAGCTCCAAAAGGAGCTACATATATTTTAGTAAAAAGTAAGGTACATACGAGGCCTAAAATTCATATGATATAGGGTAACATTTCATGGAGGTGATTTTTGTGAGCAATAGACAAAAACTAAATCTCACTACTGCAGTAACTTCTTTATTAATGGGAATCGCACTAATTGGTATTCCTAATATGAGTTTTAATAGCAACTCACCATCTCATATTATATCAGTATGCTTAGGCGTGTCTTTATTATTCGTATCATTACTAGGCTTTAGTTCATATAGAAAATATACTAAAAAAATCGAGGAGTTAACTAATGATAAAATTCTTAGCAAGTGGACATATATACCTCAGAATACACCTGTAGTACATCATTCTATCGTTATAGAAAAGTTAAATCATTTAACCACCAACATTTTGATTTATATAGTTTGTATAATAATAAGTATAGGATATTTTTATTCCCCTGATGATAGTGCAATATTGTGTGCAATGGGAACATGGTTTATATGTACAATTCTGTTTTTCAATTTGCACCATGCAATCAACTACTATTATATGGTAATGTTAAGCTCTCCTATTGAAGTAGTTTTTAGCGAAAATTATATTTACTTTATGGGCAATTTCTATTCTTCTCATTATTCAATCTACACATTAAAAGACATATGTATAAATGAGGATTATCCAAGAAGTATAGACTTATTATACGGAACGGTGGGCGATATGGCATCTGAGTTTGTGCTAACGCTGCCTATACCAGTAGATTCGCTGTATGACCCAATAGATTTATGTGAGTATTATAATAAGTCATTAACTCCAGTGTATTATTACGAAAGGTGAAATAGAAACCCTCATATGCCGCCATGTGAGGGGTTTCTTATCATTGCTCTATATGAAGCCCTGCTCTAATTGCCATATCTTTAATTGTGTCTATAGAAACTTTCTTACCTTGATATTCAATAAGGTTTTCCATGCTGCCAGTGAATATATCTGCTGGTGCATATTTTTTAAGTATTATTTGCTCACCATCCACAAAGATTTCTAATGAATCTTTTTCGTTAATGTCAAAGTGTCTTCTTAATTCAATAGGAAGAACTATTCTGCCTAACTCGTCTACACGTCTTACTATGCCTGTTGATTTTAACATAACTACACTCCTTTTTTTTAGAATTTGCCTTAATTTGAAATAAAAACCATGTACGCCGTAGCTAAGCGTATCGAAAAATGGTTTTTTCTCGAACTTAATAATATACTATGATATAGAAATGCGTAGTGTGATTAGGTTGTCGAAAAATCCGCTATATTTATTTATTTTGCACAACTGAATAAATTTAAAGGTACAAGCATATATTCAACTATGTAAAAATACAAAATTAAAGGAGGAATAAAATGCTTAATTATTTATGGAGTTTTATGATAATCTTTTCTATAATAATGGCAATATTCGGAGGAGATATGGGAACGCTAACGACCGAAATGTTAGCATCAAGTCAAAGTGCAGTAAAAATATGTTTTGAAACGTCGGGGATACTAGCTATGTGGATGGGGATTATGTATATAGCAGAGAAGTCAGGATTAATAGATGCTCTTGCGTCTAGAATGACTCCTATACTAAATTTTCTATTCCCTGATGTGCCAAAAAATCATCCAGCGAGGAAGTATATAGCAACAAATATGATTGCAAACTTTTTAGGCCTAGGCTGGGCTGCTACACCACCGGGCATCAAGGCTATGGTGGAGCTACAAAAATTAAATAAGAAACCAGGGATAGCAACAAATGCTATGTGTATGTTTTTAATAATCAACATATCATCAATACAATTAATTTCAATCAACATGGTGTCATACCGAACTTCGTATGGGTCAGTTAACCCAACGGAAATAGTAGCTCCGTCCATAATAGCAACTACATGCTCAACTATTATAGCGATAATGTTTGCTAAGATGATGTATAGAAAGGAGCGATAACATATGGGATTTTTAATGGCAGTATCCGATTACATAATACCAACAGTGTGCGTTATGATAATAGCATATGGTTTGTACAAAGAAGTGAATGTATTTGAAGTATTTATTGAAGGAGCTATGGAAGGGCTTAAGGTTGCGGTGCAAATACTTCCAACTTTAATTGCGTTGTTAGTTGCAGTAGGGATGTTAAGAGCATCGGGCTCGTTAGATGGGTTAGTAAGATTAATTCAGCCACTAGTAGCATTTAGCGATTTTCCAAGCGAAGTGGTGCCGATTGCATTAATGAGAACTGTATCATCATCAGCTTCGACTGGGCTAATTTTAGATATATTTAAAACGTATGGGCCAGACTCATTTATGGGTAGGCTTGTATCTATAATGTTTGGTTGTACAGAAACGATATTTTACACAATGTCAGTTTATTTTATGGCTGTAAATGTAAAGAATACAAGATATACGTTAGCTGGTGCGTTAGTAGCTACAGTAGTAGGAATAATAGCATCGTATTTATTAACAGTAATGTTATTTGGCGTGGCGTAAATATTGACAAGTTATTGACAAGTTATTGACAAGTTGTTTTGTAAATTGTATAATTATATAGTGAAATCAAGCTATAGGGGGATGTTAAAAATGGATACAAATGTGATTATTGAGAAAGAAGATTTAGTTATTGATATTCCAGATAAAAATTTACAACAATTATTAATAAATGTCGGCTTAGATATGAATCATGATGGTGTAATACAAAAAAGTGAGATTGAGAATTTGATTATTTTGGATGCTCCAGACCATGGTATACAAGATTTAACAGGGCTAGAGTATGCTATTAATTTAGTTTCATTAAATTTAGCGCATAATGATATAATAGATATAGGGCCTATAAAAGGGCTTACAAAGTTAACTTATTTAGATTTATTAAATAATGCTATCGAGGATTTTAGTCCACTTCAAGATTTAACTAATTTATCATGGCTAGGGCTTCAGTCTAAGACAGATATTAGCGTTTTAGAAAATTTAATTAACTTACATGAATTGCATTTAAAATCCAGCGTAATGGATAATGTAGATGTGTTAGCAAAGTTAACTAAATTAAATACGTTAAACTTAAGTTATAGCAATATCACCGATTTATCTGGACTCGGTAGGTGCCAAGAGTTAATAGCGCTAGAGTTAAAAGGAATGATAGATTCAATAGATACTGATGTTATAGCGCAGTTAGATAATTTAACAACTTTGCGAATGCAATATAATTATTTAATAGATATAACATTTATTTCACGGTTAAATAGTTTAGTCAATTTATATTTAAATCATAACCGTATTCAGGATATTTCCCCTTTAAAAGATTTAGCCAATTTAGCATTTTTAGATTTATCGTATAATAAGATAAGTGATATAGAAGTGTTAAAGAATTTACCTATATTAAATGGGCAGTTAAGTGATGGTGGAACGTATTTGGATTTAAGTTATAATTTGATACAAAATATTAAGCCAATAGCAAATTATGAAGGGTGCTTTATCCGTATAATACATAATTGCATATGCGGTAAGGATATGGAGACTAGGGAGATAATAGATAAATTAAATTTAAATAGCAACACAGTGGAATATAAGATAGAGCGTAATTTTACTGATATGGCTTAGACTATGTTGGTATACAAAAGGCAGAACAGTTAATTGTTCTGCCTTTTTTTAGGATAAAATTTTGGCTATATTTTTTATTATAAGCTTTTGAACTTTAATATAGTTGCGTAAATGTTCTTTATTGTACCTCATTCTAGTTACTTTGTGTAACGACGCTAGTCCCTCAAAAATACCACCAACATAGTCATCTCCAAATCCTTTGCATGTAAAGAATACGGCTTTAATTAGAATGCCTATAATAAGTAATGGTAGGTTAAAAATCAGTTGCAACAGTGGCATGTTTTTATATGGCACATAGATATTGTTACGCGCAGCTAAGCGGATTTTAAAGGTATTATACTTACTACCAGATGTAGCGCTACCAATGTGTAGCACCTTAGCGCGAGGGCAGTAAAGGTTAGTATAGCCGTAGTTTCTAGCTCTGTAGCAAATGTCAACATCTTCCATATAAGCAAAAAACTGACGGTCGAAATAACCGATTTCTTTAAAAATATCTTTACGATAAATAGCTGCTCCAGCGCATGAGCTAAAAACAGAACACGTTTGGTTAAAGCTTCGCCTAGGTTGTCCTTCACCGCGTTTCACTGTCCAGCCAAGTGCTGTGTATTCATCACCAGCATCATCAATTAGCGTGGGGTCATCATACTTAAGCATTTGAGCGCCTGCTGAGAAAATTTTATTATTACTTTTTATAAGCTCTAATAAGTTTTCTACAAAACCAGGAAGTATTTGGGTGTCATTGTTTAATAAAATGACATAAGGGGCAGTTGCAAGTTTAATACCTCTATTAACTGCGTAGCTAAAACCATAATTTTGGTCTAGCCTAACTAAAATTACTTGAGGGTACTTACGACGTAGCCACTCGAAGTTGTCATCCACTGAACCATTATCTATTATAATAAGTTCAACTGGAACAGTAGAATAAGCATAAATAGAATTTACACATCTTTCTAAATATTTTTTGCCGTTGTAATTTGGGATTATTATTGATACCATCTTTTTCACCCCTTATTATAAACTTACGTAGTTAACATTCCACTATAAGCGTTATGATATGCATTATTAGGATGATATAAATTCATTAAACGTTTGATGGTGTTTGTCCTTCTCGGATAAACATACGTTAAATATGGGCCATGGTATGTTTAACGTTGGGTCATTCCAAATTATGCCACTCTCAAATTGTGGTGAGTAATAGTTTGTACATTTGTATTGCACAACAGCAGTATCAGAAGTTACTACAAAGCCATGCGCAAAGCCCTCAGGAATATAAAATAGCTTTTTATTATTTTCACAAAGCATTACGCTTTCCCACTGACCAAATGTGGCTGAATCTTTACGCAAATCAACCGCTACATCAAAAATTTCCCCTTTAACAACACGTACTAACTTACCTTGAGCATTAGCAGTTTGAAAATGTAGACCGCGTAAAACTCCACGCTTAGAACTACTTTCGTTATCTTGTACAAATGTCATAGTTAGCCCATGTTGGCTATAATCTCTAGCATTATAAGTTTCTAAAAAGTAACCACGGTTGTCGCCATGGATTGTTGGCTCTATAATAACCAAATCTTGAATAGCAGTTTCAATAACCGTCATAGAGCACCTCCTTATAATACTATAATACTTAAAATTTGGTTAGCTGTATAGGTATTTAATAACTGACATAAAATAACATTATGATAAATAATCAGCTAAAGCGACTTCCCAGTTTCTAAAACTATTTAACCCTTCATCATTAAGTCTATTATTTTCTAGAGCCGAGTAAATAGGACGTTTTGCAGGCCTAGGAAACTGTGCCGTAGTTATTTTGTTAACCTTAACATTTACATCAGCTATTTCAAAAATTTTACATGCAAAGTCGTACCATGAACAAATACCTTCATTAGTAGCATGATAAGTGCCGTAATGATCAGTTTGAATTAAATTTATAATAACTTGCGCTAAGTCTTTAGTATAAGTAGGGTTGCCAAATTGGTCGCCTACAACGTTAATTTCGGGGTGAGTTTTAGATAGGTCTAACATAGTGTTAACAAAGTTATGGCCATCCCCATATAGCCACGCTGTTCTAACTATAAAATGTTGTGGGCAATAAGCTTTAACATATTGCTCACCGAGCAGTTTACTTGTGCCATAAATATTTTGTGGTTCAGTTATATCATCTTCAACCCACGGTGTTTTGCGCGGCTGGCCACTAAAAACATAGTCGGTGGAAATGTGAACGAGGCGCGCCGCTATTCCGTTACATATAACAGCTAAGTTTAGCGGCCCAATAGCGTTAATTTGAAAAGCATTTGTATGATTTTTTTCACAGTCATCAACAGCAGTAGCAGCTGCGCAGTTAATTACTACGTCCGGTTTAAAGTCTCTAAGCATACTAGTAACTTGCGTTAACACGGTTATATCTAATTCATCTTTGTCAACCGCGAGTAGAGTAACTGAAGGGTCGGGTTCTAGACATTGTAAAAGGGCGCGACCTAATTGGCCATGTGCACCAGTAATTAAAATTTTCATAAATAGCCTCCTTAATAATAAGTAGTTGTAATCCTATTATATCTAACATACGATATATATATAAGGATATTCTATATATTTGGGTAAAATGCCCGTAAGTATACTAATTTTAAAATGAAAAGGAGACTATAAAATGTTGAAAAAGTTTGCTGGCATAGCGATTATGCTGGGGATAGCATTGAATATTAATATATATGCAACTGAGGTAGCTGAAAGTGTAGAAGTAAGTGCTGACGTGGATTTGGAAGATAAAGATTTAGAAGACGAAGATTTAGAAGAAGCAGACTCTGACGAAGACGTGGATTTGGAAGATGAAGATTTGGAAGACGTGGATTTAGACGAAGACGAAGATTTGGAAGAAGCAGACTCTGACGAAGACGCTGGAGTAGCTGCGCTTACTAATATAGACGGAGAGTTTAAAGTAGAGATAGCGAAGATTATGCCTAAAAATGACACTGAAGTATATGTGGTAACTAAATTATCCGATGAGCGAGTAACGTTTTATTCAATAAGCCAAGACTTAAAAATATTTGACTCGCAACGCAATTTAATAAACATATTTGATGTTAACGTTAATGACACCGCGATTTTAACTATAGATGTAATTGGAACTGAAGAGTATATTACGTCTATGACTATGATTGAAATGAGCGAACCGGTAGAAGCGAAAATTATGCAATATAGTGGTAAAGTGGTAGCTATTAAAGGTGAAAATATAACAATATCTAACGAAGAATTTGGCAATTTAACTTATATACTTAAAGATAATTCACAAATAAATTTAGATGGTAGCTTTGGTAATTTGGATGATGTGCTAATAAATGATAATGCAACAATATATGTTGAAGGCAGTTATATAGTAGAGATGGATATTGATAAGGTAGTGCCACAGAATGAATATGTAACGCAAGCTTACTTTGAGTCGGCAATACAAACTCGCGATGAATTTATAGTAACTGTTAGAGTGGGCAATGAGTTAGTAACGTATAGTTTAGATTTAGATATAGAGGCGTATAGGGATGGCAGAAGATATTATTTGCCAGATATACAAAAAGGAGATTTAGTAGTATTTGACGTTTATAACGGTGAAATCGTAGTAGTAGAAGCGTTTAGTGAGAATGCAGAACGTATGGGGCGGATAACGTTAGTTGACGGAGATTACATAACAGTTTTAATAGATAATGAAGTAGAAACGTTTGCTATAACTGAAAATACGGTGATATATGATGAGGTGTTAGATAAGTATATACTCTTAGACGAGTTGCCGCTATATAGTGAGGTGGCAATAGGAGTAGGGACGCACGTTACAGAAGAAGTTATGATAGATGAAGTAGTAATAGAAGTATTAGGAGAAGAAGTAGTAGTAGAAGAAGAGGTGGTAATAAGAACGGAAAGTACAAATGTAAATAGTTTGCGTGTAATTAGACATGTGGATGAGTTTAGATTTAGTGGTATAGTGCAGTCTGTTTCTAGCTCCGGAAGTGAGATGCAGTTATTAATTGAGTATGATATATTGACAAATACTAATATGTTAGTGCGCCATATAGAAATACCAGTGAGTGCGAGCATTATAATAGACGGCAAAAATGCGCTCAAAAATAGGCTAGTAGCAGGAATGGAAGTAATAGTATCTTATAGGGGTAATGAGCTTTACGAAATTTTTGTAAAAAATTAGCATTTAGGGGTTGCATGTTTATCCATGATATGCTAAAATTGATTTTGTTGATAGCTATTACGTTAAAGGTTTCAAAGCGGAGGCTTGGGTTACTGTGGAGGTAACCCAAGTTTTTTATAGTGGTTTTCGAGTCATTTTTTGCTAAAAGTCCTTGCAATGATACTTTTTATGTGTTACACTAGGCTTTGTTAGTAGATATTTGCGTAGACTTGCAAATTATGATGATGATATTAACACTGGCATTAAAAAAAGAGCTTAGGATATTTATATTCTAAGCCTTTTTTTGCGCCCTGAAAAAGCTTAGAAGTTATATTCTAAGCTTTTAGCGGGTGTGGCCTAAAACCATGGCCTAAAACCAGTAGCATATTGTTTAGCAATACTTTACATTATGCTCTGCCTTGCTATGCCCCTGAATTGCTGCAGCCTGGAACCATTCGCGTGCTTGGTGAATATCTTGCTCCACCCCAATACCCTCATAGTAACAAACGGCTAAATTATATTGTGCATTAGCATATCCTTGCTCAGCTGATTGTCTATACCACTGCACTGCTTGCTGCTTATCCACTGCAACACCGCGACCATAGCGATAACATAATCCTACGTTAAACTGCGCTCTAGCACAGTCACTTTTAGCAGCCTTTTTAAACCATTCAACTGCTGCGGTCTCATCTCTTTCTATACCAATTGCTAAATGATAGCAAAGTCCTAGGTGGCACTGCGCCCTAGCAAAGCCTTGTTCAGATGCTTCTTTATACCAGTAAATAGCCTTAGTGTGGTCTTTAACTACGCCTATACCGTTCTCATAACAAACACCTAAGTTACATTGCGCTCTGGGAAATCCTTGCTCAGCAGCTTTTTTAAACCATCTAAATGCCTCAGCTTCGTTAACAGCAACACCAGCTCCCGTTTCATAACAAACACCTAAGTTACATTGCGCTCTAGCAAATCCTTGCTCAGCAGCAAGCTGAAATAATTTTAATGCCTTACTAACATCTACATTAACTCCAATTCCTCGTTCATAGCAAACACCTAAGTTACACTGCGCTCTAGCAAATCCTTGCTGCGCAGATTTAGCAAACCAATTAACAGCCTCCACATTATTTTTATCAGTACCAATGCCGTATTCATAACATAAACCTACATGATATTGCGCTCTAGCATGGTCTTGCTCAGCCGCTTGCATAAACCAATTGAAAGCTTCGGTCTCATCTACATCAACCCCAACACCTCGTTTATAGCATCCGCCTAAGTTGCATTGTGCTTCGCTATCACCTAAATCTGCTGCTTTAGTAAACCATTCCACAGCTTTAGCATTATCAGTATCTACTCCAATACCATATTCGTAACATAAACCTAAGTGGCGCTGCGCCCTAGCATAGCCTTGTTCGGCCGCCTTTGTATAATACTCAATAGCCATATCCAAATTCTGCTCAACACAAAGGCCTTTTTCATAACACCACCCTAAATGGCATTGCGCTCTACTATAACCTTGCTCAGCCGATTTATTAAACCACTCAAGAGCAACCGCTTCATCCTTCTCAACCCCAGTGCCATACTCATAACATAGACCTAAATGATATTGCACGCGGGCTATATTCCTTTCCGCTCCTTTACGGTACCATGCAACAGCTACAGAATTATTTTGGGCAACCCCTCTACCAAATTCATAACATAAGCCAATGTGACATATAGCAGCGCCAAAGCCTTGGTCAGCCGATTTTTGATACCACTTAGCGGCAAGTTCATCGTTTTTATCAGTGCCAAAACCTCTTTCATAGCAACCCCCTAAATGACACTGCGCTTCCGCAAAGTTATTTTCAGATGCTTTAATAAACCACTCAAGCGCAGAAACTTCATCTACTTCAGTACCGCGACCATATTCATAGCATAATCCTAAGTGATACTGCGCTCTAACAAAATCTTGCTCAGCTGATTTTTTAAACCATTCTAAAGCAATAGAGGCATCCTTATCAACACCGCGGCCGTATTCATAACATAAACCGAGATTAAATTGTGCTCTAGCATAATCTTGTTCAGCGGCTTTAGAGTACCAGTTTAGAGCCTCCAAATCATCTTGCTCCACTCCGCGACCATTTCTATAACATAAGCCTAAGTTGCACTGCGCTCTAGCATGGCCTTGCTGTGCAGCCTTTTTAAACCACTCAGCCGCATAAGCTATATTTTGCTCAATCCCTTTACCTGTTCTATAACATAAAGCTAAGTTACACTGCGCTTCAGCCACCCCTTGCTCGGCAGCTTTTTTAAACCACTCAGCTGCAGCAGTGTCATCTGCTTGTGTGCCAACTGCGTTTGAGTAACAAACTCCAGTGTTAAACTGTGCTATAGCATGACCTTGCTGTGCAGCTTTTTTATACCAATTATATTGGTTTACGTAATCTTTAATTTCTTCCGCATGTTGTGCCACAATAACTTGCGATTCTATATGTCCTTTGTTGGCTGCTTTAGTATATAGGTCATAAGCTTCTTTCATATTTCCAACAGCCTTTTTATCCTGCGCTAGTTGATACTCTTGTTCGCCAGATGGGTCATCTATTATAATTTCTTCAACAACTTCAGGCACCACTGGTTCTTCATGGATAACATATTCAGAGTGTATAAACTCTTCTTTTTTATATTCTTGAGGCTTAGTTTCGGATGTCGCATTGCTATCGCCTTTATCTTCGGTAGATGTAGCAGGCGCAGTATTATCGCCTTTATCTTCAGCAGGTGCAGCAGCCTCAGTATTATCACCTTCAGCAGGTGCAGCAGTCGCAGTATTATCGCCTTTGGCAGGTGCAGCAGTCGCAGTATTATCGCTTTCAGCTGTTATATCAATAACATTAGTCGTGTCATAAATCGTATCATCATACACCACATCATCAAATATCCCTTGCTCATAATCTACAGTTTGTTGCGCCACTTGATTTTCTACAATGTCGATATTAGTTACAACTTCATACGCCTCCACTTGCTCTACATTGTTTGGAGTACTCAGCTCATAAATCGTATCATCATACACCACATCATCAAATATCCCATAAGTACTAGCAACAGCCTCATCCGCTGGAGTTGCCTCATATACAAAATCCGATGGAACGTTTCTTGCATCATGAACTTCGGTTGTTACTGTTATGTTACTATCTATTGCATTGTTATCAGTTTTATTAGTTTTATTTTTTCTTTTGGCCATTACATTAGCCCTCCTAAATAGATTTAATATACGCTTATTATACTCCTCTCTTTAAATTGTCATACTTAGGAATATAAAAAAACCCCCGAAACGGAGGTTAAATTAATTTTATTGGCACATCTAAACTAGGAACGTAAGTATAACTGGAAATAAAGTTTAAAAATCCATTTATGTATTCATAAATTCTATTATCTAGAATAGTCCTATCTTCAAGGAAAATAGTCAGAATAACAGGTGTATTAGGTGTTTCGTCTAACAATGCAAGTAGTATCTGTTGCATAATCCTACCCACAGAAGGATGCTGGTTGCATGTATATTCCACTGTTAAAGTCTCTGCTGTAAACTCCACTGGGTAAAACTGTGGCGCTAGCGTATGCGACTCATAGAACTTCTCTAATAAATGACTTGGCAGCTCCATTCTATAACCTATAGTATATGTTTTATCATGATAAGTAGTCTCTATCACTGGCTCCTTATCTGGAATGTAATGAAAAGATTCCAAAACCTGATGTTTTGGCGTTCTCCTAGATGGAATCGTTACTCTCATTTCATATACAGTCTCTAACTTGCTCTCCGTATTTTTGATTGCTCTAAGTAATGATAGAACAGCTTCTAAAGTCACTCTAACACATGGATAGTCGGATAGATGGCTTAGCTTAATCTTATACCATTCCTTATCATCTATCATTTCTAGAGTAGGATTAGTACCCCCCCATTTAGCTTCTGGGTCTGGCAACCTAATCAAGTACTTTTGCTTTGAGTTAGAGTCATTGTATAACTGCTTGTAGAATGCAAAGAAGTCATTAATACCGTCTTTTGGAATGTGCACTATTGATAATATATTCATCTAATTGCTCCTTACTTATATTTAGTGTATATATCTATAGTATACATAAAATGTGGACAATATAACTAGTTTTTCTTGGTAAATCCAAATTTTTTAGTTAGTATAGACCTTTCCTACCATATCTATTTCAAACAAATGCGCATCTCCAACTCTCGTATCACGCAAAATTACATTCCCATTACTTAAATACTCCACAACCTCGATATAATCATGGTTTAAAAACCATCTAACCTTACCCGTACAATCAACCGCAACAGCACTGCCTAAAGCTTGGCCATATAGATTAATATCCGGCGTAATTAGTCTAGAATTAGCAGGCTCAAATTGCCCTATATTGTACGTAACACTTCCTAAATTAATATTAATTGTATATATCTCAACAATTCCAACTTTATATTCCACTATAATATCCACTACGTTAATAGCATTGTCATACAACCCTATAATAGGAACTTCATGGTGCGTATTAAACTCATCCACGCTATAACAAACGTTACAATCTAAATTTTTACCACGTACAGTAGTTGTAATTTTCGCCTTAGCCTTAGTCTCAAACACAGCTAGAGCGCTAAGCGGACACCATTCATACGGGTCTATAAGTATAAGTATATCGTCGCTAACTATATAATCATTAGCATTATAGCCAGCAAGCAGCAGCTGTTTCATCTCGTCTTGCGCATCTGCCAAATTTTGGTGATTATACTGCATCCAAATATTTTTAGTAGTAATATCCACTTCTACAATATCTCTAAATCTTAAATATGCAGCCTCTAAATTAAAACTGTGTGGCACTTCAAATACAACATAGCCGTTGTATTTATCAAATTTTTTATAATGGTGGTCGTCTAAAAAATCATTTTGTACTGGATAATATATATTTCCATTAAAATGAAGCGAAATATCATAATCATATATAATATCTAACTCATCAGCAGTGCTTACTCCCACATATACTAATAAATACTGCATAGAACTACTAGGTTGGTCTGTATAAGTTACATAAGCAGTGTAATCATTGTTAGCTATTACTTCAATTGTCATTAACTCTTGTGTTAATATAATGTCATAAACCTCCATATTCAAACTGCCATAAGTTACACAAGGTATAAAGCTAGCTAGTATAAATCCTAAGTACTTACCTAATTTTTTCATAAAATCCACCTCCTAATTTAAAATATATATTTAAACGTAAATGTTTATTCGATTAAACATATATTTTTGGTGAATTTGCACTATGCGTTTAACACTAGTTTATTCGTTAGTTTCTTAGCAAGTTCCACTCTAAGCAAAAATTTAGGGTCGCTATTTAAATCTTCCTTAATATATATTACTCTAGTATCTTCCGTAATATTCTCCACACCCAACACTTCTTCAACATTATTACTAGCTACAATAATTTCTTCCTTAAGAAACTTCGTTAATTTAGCCTTCACAGTTTTTAAATCGTTAGGCCGCTTTTTAGTAATAATCAAAGTTGCTCTACCCGGAATTCTAACCACCTCATCAATATCTTTTAAAAATCTATCCAACCCAAGATGAGAAATGGCTTTTTCAATAATCGATTTGTTAAGCGGTTTTAGCAATTGATTATTAAGCTTAATAGATAAGTCAAATTGGATATTAGATAAATCATACATAGATTGTTCAACGCTTCTTAAATCCGCTACAACTGGTAATATAGACTTAACTAAAAACTCATTTTCAAAATACCATTTAATATCATAGCTTAGCTGGTCAATAACTTGCTGAATACTTTCGTATAACTGGTCGCGTAACCTAATTTGTGCAAGCTTACGTTGCTTATTTTTAAATAACTGCGAGATTATTATCGAAATAATACCAACTATTCCAGCCGCTGCACTAAGAGGCGCAACAAGCGTAGATGTTAAAATAGTGGAAGTCGACGATGCAATAGCCGCAATATTTAGTCCTCCGCTAAGAAAAGTCAGTCCCCACATACTGCGCGTTGGAGTGATTTTCGGAATTTCAAATTTAGCAAAAGATTGGTGGACAAAATCGATTTCAATAGTTAACTCTTTAATAACTTCCTCTAATTGTACCCTAAGCTCTGCTTTTAGCTTATTAAACAAATTATTAACCTGCTCATTAATATCATGACCTTCCACAACCTTAATCCAGTCATCGCTAGCATTAGTATTGTTATAGTTATTTTGTGCAAATTCAGTAGCGTCACATATTAAATCATTTCTAAGCCGTGCTAAAAACGCATCAATACGCCCTAAACCATATTGCTCAAACTGCTTGCATGTGCTTTCGATTTTAGTCTCGCTATTTCTAAAAATAGTCGACTGCATCTTATTTGCATTACTTTGCTTAAGCAGTATACTAAGATTTTCACCAATAGGTGCGCTAATAGCTTCAGCAAACGAGCGGTATTTATAAAACGTACCGTTTTTAGTAACTTCCTTAATCAGCTTATTTTCAAACTTTTTAATTTTACTTACCCTATATAACTCCCTACTTTTAAGTTTATGACCTAAAAAAGCAGCTTTTAAATGAATAGGAATAAACATTAGATTGTCCCATTCATATCCTACACTCGCTCCAAACGCACAAAATTGTTCTTTTATCTCATCAATCCTATCAAACCTATCTTCCAAATCGCGCTTAAACATCCTAATGTTAGTACACTCATCTAAAGGAAGTTGTGCGTTAATAAGACATATCACCGGCTTCCCTAACTTTAAAATGTTATCCAACCATGCCGCTTCTTTCGCTTGTGGCTGTTCATCTGTAATTATAAAAACTATTAAATCACTTTTATGTGTAGCTTCAACTGCCAAATCTTCATTAAAATTACCAAATCCCGGAACGTCTGTAATAATCATATTGTGGTAGCGATACGATTGTATTTGCTTAGTAGTCCTTAACGCATTCATACCGCTTCCTTTAATTAACGTCTCCACTAAAGTAGATTTGCCAGACATAGTTTTTCCGAATAAAGTAATGCAAAAATCTTTTTTTGATATATTATTAGCTCCTATAAGTAAGTCGGTAGGCAGCCTCTGCAATTCATTTACTACATCCAGCAGCTGTTTGCTAAGCGCACTATCATCTGCTGTTTTATCCTTAAGCTGGTCACATACCACACTAACGTTATCGTTTAAAATTTGTTGTGCGTTATCTACTAATGATTTAGCCTTAGTACCACTTACAGCTACATCTTTTAAGGCAGTTTCTAAATGCCGGTTTTGTAACAGATTGAAAATGGCCATAGTTTATCACCCCTAAATTTCCTAAAATATTATATGTGTCGCGCGATTTGATTATAATAAAAAAAAGGCGTTTCCGTAGAAACACCTGTTACATTTAATTCACTTTTTATATCTAGCTACCAATCTAAATGATTAATTAACTAACATATATTTATTGTAAGATGTTATAATATCATAACTTGCTTTGCCTAATCGTTTTATTCCTTCGTCTATATTTTCATCAGAAATTGCCGTGTAGTTAAGTCTAAGCGAGTGACCTATATTTTTTTCTGGCTCTGTTGCAAATCCTTTTGAAGTAATAACGCACACATCGTTTTCCAGACATTTATCCACAAAATCTATTGGATTAATATAATGCGGTAGATTTAACCATAAAAACATACCACCCTCAGGTTCTTTAAATGTAAAATCGGGATGGCAATATTTTGTAAGGGCATCAACCATAATTTTACATTTCTTACCGTAAGTATCACAAATACTTTGAATATAAGGTTTATAATCTAATTTTTCTAAAGTATGATATACAATCATTTGATTAAAAATCGGCATTTGCCCATCAGATGAAGCCTTTAGGGCAGCTATTTTAGAAATTAAGCTATTATGTCCATATAAATATCCTACTCTAAGCCCTGCAGATAGCACCTTTGAGTATGAACCTGCGAAAATTACACGCCCATCTATGTCTAAACTTTTAAACGCCGGCACTTGTTTACCAGAAAATCTAATTGCTCCGTATGGGTCATCTTCATAAATTAAAAGATTATGCTTAGACGCTATATCATAAATTACTTTTCTTCTTTCTAATGGAATGGTAAGTCCAGTTGGATTTTGGAAATTAGGAATGATATAAATATATCGTCCCTTACCATTGCTTGAGAGTATAGCTTTTTCAAGCTCTGTGGGAATCATACCATATTCATCCATTTTAATACTCTTTACAACACACCCAACAGCTCTAGCCGCATTTATTCCATTTGGAAATGTAAATTCATCAGCAAAAACTACATCCCCTTCATTACAAAATGCACGTGGCATTAGTCCTAGTCCATGACCCGAGCCATTTAAAAACGTAAGAGAGTTATCATCCTGTTTTAAACCTAGGTAATTTATTAGTGTGTCTAATGTATAATCTGCAAGAGGCTTGTAGCCAGAAAACGGCCCATATTGTAATATTTTCATAGGATTATCTGCGATAATCTCTTTAATAGTAGTAACGATTTCATCTTCTGGAATTGCCTCTGGGGCTGGATTTCCTATACCAAATGATATACAATTTGGCATAGATGCCATTTTTTCTAATGCTAAACGAATCTCACTTATAGGCGAATTCATTGTTTTGTTTGGAAAGTTATAATTCATTGCTTTGCCTCCTTATTAATACTTAATTAACAGCTCCAACATTCTGATTTTATCTCATCATTAATACCTAATTTATTGCCGTTTGAATCCCATATACCAAATCCCGTTGCTACACAAACTATAGAGAAAACTGGAACTATATAATTTAAGCAAGCGTATGGAATATATTCTATACCAACACCTAGTGTTGCACATACATACATTGTAAATCCTGACCACGGTATAAGCGGACTAATTAAAGTAGATGTATCTTCTAGCGTTCTTGATAATACACGTCTATCTATATTAGCTTTATCATAACTTGTTGCAAATGTTTTTGCAGGTAAAATAATGCCAAGCGCTTGACTTCCTGTAACTAGAGAGGTAGCGTAGCAATATCCCATTGTTGTCAAAATTAATGCCTTACCAGATTTAATGAGTTTTAGTAATCCTTCGTCAATAACTACATATAAAACCTTACTTACCATTAAAGCACCACCCATAGCACAAGCAAAACAAATAGATACAATAGTTCCTATCATAGAAGTCATTCCCCCACGAGATAAAATACTATCGATTTCTGAAAGCCCTGTTCTAATGCTAGAGCCTGACAGGCAAGCTGATGAAATATCTACTATGCTAGCTCCTTGTGTAATTATAGCAAATGCCATACTAGTAACTATTGATAAACTAAGAGCAATGAGTGCTGGAACTTTAAAGGCAGTTAAAATTAAAACTATTAAGAGTGGTAAAACTGTAATTAAACTTATGTTAAAAGTTGCATCTAATGTTTGTGCCATAAGCTCAATTTGAGCACTATCAATTGCAGTCACATCAAATTGAAGCCCTAATATAGTGTATATAACTAAAGTTATAACTGTTGCAGGTAGCGTTGTATAAAGCATAGAACCTATATGTTTATAAATATCCACACCAGACATAGATGATGCTAAGTTTGTAGTGTCTGACATAGGTGACATTTTATCACCAAAGCAAGAACCAGAAACAATGCTACCAGCTAAAATAGCAGGTGATACACCTATAGATGTACCAATTCCGTAAATTACAAGACCCATAGTTGCAATTGAACCAAAACTTGTTCCTGTAAAAATTGATGTAACACAGCAAAGTAAAAATGCAAGTGGTATGATAATGCTAGGATTAATAAATTTAATACCATAGTAAATTAATGAGGGTAGAGTTCCTCCGACATTCCAAACAGCTACCAACATACCTACAAAAAGTAAAATAAATATTGCCATTAAACTTTCAGCTACGTTATTTACCATTGCTTTTTGAATAACCAGCCATTCATTCTTTAAACTAAGGGCTACTATAGTTGCTACGATGGTAGCAAAAAATAGTGATGTTTGGGTATTAATGCCTAAGCGCAGAGATACAATTATAGTACCTATAACTAGAACTAGCGATAAAAGTGCATACGTTATTGAAGGTGTTTTATTTTTCATAATCACTCTCTCCTTTACAATCAACAAACTAATAATCAACAAAATAACTTTATTTAATAGCGGAAAGTAAAATTATACTCCATAAAGGAATTGTTATAAGGCTAAGTGCAGTTGATAAAATTACAATTTTAGTGGCAACTTTTTCATTAGCTCCGTATTTAGATGCCATAATGCTTGTTGTACTACCTGCCGGTGTTGCACAAAGTATTACAGATACGCCGGTTATTAAAGGCTCCATAGAGAAAGCCGTACAAACCATGTATATTATTGCAGGAATTATAATTAATCTCATTATACAAAAATTGAAAATAGACTTTGAAAATAAACTTTCTTTAAAATTAATATCCCCTAAAATAGTCCCTACATAAATCATTGTAAGAGATGTACACGCATTACTACATGTAGTTATAGTTTGTAAGATAGGTTCGGGTAACGTTATTTTTGCAAACATGATAAAGATACCTATAAAAGTTGCTATAATACATGGATGAGTTAAAGTTTCCTTAATCATTTTCTTGTAGTCAAGTTCAGTACTAAAGCATGTAACGCCTCCCGTCCATACTACAAATCTGTTTGGGATTAATGAAATAGAGGCATACGTAAGACCTATAATTCCAAAAACACTTTCTGCTAATGGAATTCCAATAAAACCAGAATTCGGTACGATAGTAGAATATCTATATATAGATCTGATATCCTCGGGAAGTTTACGGTAAACAAATTTAGCAATAACAATTTGTAGCAAATTTGAGAATATGCCCACTAATATAATTGTTACGAAAAATGTTGCGTCGTCTCCTATCTCTGCGGAAAATGATTTTATAATATTAGCTGGAATGATTACATATAAAATTAAATCCACTACAGTTTTCTTTCCAGCATCGGTAAATTTACCTGTTTTTCTTAACATAAATCCTATTAAAATTAATAAAAACATCATGACCATTAAACTAATAAGTGAATTAAACACAATATGCACCTACTTTACAAGCTCAAAAGAGCAAGCTCCTGTGGTTTTATACTCATAAGCATTTTGTGCAGTTATATCAGACATATCCTGGAGTGCTTGGTCCGTATAAAAGGCTGAATGTGGAGTATAGATAACATTTTGATTTTTTAATAATTCTTCAAGCTCCGGTACAGGGCATGTATCCACCTGGCCAGCATTTCTTATCTCATTTTCTTCGTCTAATACATCAATAGCAAGGCCAGCAATTTTACCACTTTGTATTCCACGAATTAAAGCTTTAGTATTACATAAACCGCCACGAGCAACATTAACAATGTAAACTCCATCTTTCATTTTTGCGATAGTTTCATCATTTATCATGTGATGATTTTCATTTGTATAATTACAGTGAAAAATTATAGCATCGCATTTTTCGTATATCTCCTCAATAGATACATACTTTGCATATTTTTTTACTTCATTATGTTCTATAATATCATTTGCAAGAATTTCTTTGGGTCCAAAGCCACTTAAACATTTCATTGTAGTGCATCCAATTCTGCCAGCACCAATAATTCCAATTACTTGATTTCTAATTTCGCGTCCTAATGTAAAGCCTAAAGCAAAGTTATTACTATCTATTCTGTGAATTTGTTCTTTGTAAGTTCGCAATATGGCTAAAAGAGACAATACTGCATACTCAGCAACGGAATTAGGAGAATAAATAGGTGCATTTGCCGATTTTAATCCAACTTTTTTCATATACTCAATATCTAAATGGTCAAATCCAGCAGTGCATGTAAGCACATATTTAACTCCTGCTTTTACTAAGCCATCATAAAATGCATGAGTTATTGATTTATAAGGTGTAAAAATTACAGCTTCACATCCTGTTATTTTTTCAGCATTTTCATCTGTTGCAGAAACTTCCAACTGTATAAATTCTATTTCCCCATTATAATTTGTGGTAAGATGACTAAATCTTTTAGCTCCACCTCTAACTGTGTTAAAAACTCCTATTTTCATAATATACCCCCTTAAGATTATAGTTAAATTATATTCAATTTTTTCGCAAATGTAAAAATGTGTACATCTGCAGTAATTTGGACAAAATAAAAGGATACACAAATCAATTTTGTGTATCCTTTTAGCATGGCTAGCAAGTATATTCGGATTTTATAGTAAATCATACATTCTATGTCTATAAAAAGCTAGATGACTGCGCATCGCTTCTTCAGCCCTTTTTTCATCTCTTTCACAAATAGCTCGATAAATTTCAAGATGCTTTTTTTTAGCAACTGCATATGATACATCAAACAATCCCATTTTGATTAATCGTTGCAAATAATATTTTTGTTTAGAACTAAAAAGCTCATGAGTTTTTATTACATATTCATTGCGAGAGCCTTTAATAATTAGCTCATGAAATTTTTCATCATATATAGCGGCCATTTCTAAGTTTCCTTGTTCACAATACTTATTAAATTCACGTAAACTATCTTTAAGCTCTAAGATTTGATTATCGGTCATAAGACGAGTGGCTAGCATAGTAGCATAAGTTTCAAGCCTTATACGAAATTCATGAAAATCCATATAATCCTTCACACTCATCTCAAAAACCTGATATCCTTTAGCTGCCTGTACAACAAGCCCATCTTGTTCAAGCTTTAATATAGCATCTCTAATAGGAGTACGACTCATATCAAAATCTATAGATATTGCATCTTGGTTTATTTTTTCATTTGGCTTTAGCCTAAATTCTAATATATCTGAACGAATGAGTTCATAAGCAATATCTGTTTGTGTTTTGAATGGGTTATTTTGTTTAAATTTTTTTATACGCTCTTTGATAGTTTTCTCCATAATATCCCCCCACTATAGATTATAGCATATTAAATAAAACCCCACCGCCTCTTACAGAGGCACCCCTTTTAAAGGGGAATGTCACACAGTGACAAAAGTGGGGCATTTTTTTTATTTATCCATCACAATTAACATCTTACAATAACTGTACAAACTCATCCCATCTAACAGGCCTAGAAAAATAGTAACCTTGAATTAGCCCAAATTGATGCAGCTTATTAAACTGCTCCTCAGTTTCCACGCCTTCTAGCACAACTTGCATATCCAATATATGTGCAATTCTACTCATAACATCAATAATAGCGTAGTCTTTAGCAGTAGAGCTATCCACGAAAATTTTATCAATTTTAAGAATATCTAAATTATACTCTTTTAAATAACTAAAAGAAGAATAACCAGTACCAAAATCATCAAGAGCAACCGCAATTCCTAACTTTTGCAATTTCTTTATATTTTCCCTAACAATATCTTGTTCTTCCAACAAAATGCTTTCGGTAATTTCAATACAAACGTATTTATAATCAATACCATAGCGACCAAAAATAGTTACAACGTTTTGAACAAAATCTTGCTCCATAATTTGAATAGGCGACGCATTCACTGACATTTGCACAGGTCTGCCTTCGTCACAAAGCGTTTTTAAATCTTGCGCAACTCTATCCATAATCCAATTACCCAAATCAATAATCATGCGAGTTTGCTCAGCAACATAAATAAACTCATTAGGCGGAACAAAGCCTAAATCTTTACTAAACCAGCGAATAAGCGCCTCAGCTTTGCAAATCTGCTTATCTCCATTAACAATAGGCTGATAGTTTATAACAAACTCATTAGTTTCAATAGCATTTTTCAAGCAATCTTTAATACGCTCTTCTTTTATATACCTATTATACAATTCATTATTAAATACAAGTAGTCCAACAGAAGCGCTAATCGATTTTTTCTCTTTTAACATAATATATAACTTTTTAACAGTTTCATCATCAGTATCAGTAATTTGTGGATTAACAATAGCTACAGCGTTAAGGTCAATTTTAATCGGCTTAGTATCTGGGTAAATAAGCGGTTTATCAAAAACCTCACAAACGCGTAAATTATAAAAATCCTCCACTTTGCCCCCAACTTTATCTTTATCAAACATAACGATAAACTCATCACCGCTATATCTAATAAATTCAGCCGACACACTGGCGAACAACTGCTGCAATTTATGCGTAATATCCACTAACACGCGGTTACCAACATCTTCGCCATAAATGTCGTTAACACGTTTAAACTGCTTAATATCAATAAGAATAATAACAAACTCGCTTCCTTTTAAAATAAATTTGCTATATACCCTTTTAAGCATCTTTCGGTTAGCCAGCCCTGTAGTTTCATCGTAATAAACTAAATAATTAATCTTTTTCGGCAAATTGTTTTCGATAAACTTAGCCATACTAACCAGTGTAGTAAGCGAAATCTCATCTTCTGGATAATCCTCGCCAAGTTCCTTAATAACCATCATAAGACTTTTTAAAGTTGCAATAATAGGTGTGGCAAATAAGAAAAGTCCAATAATCATTATAATAGCAATGCTAAAAATTAAAGAATAAATTTTACTTATAACAAAGTCTCTATTGTTTTTAATATGCTCATTGTCCACAAGTGAATCTAAGTTAATAGCAAAAGTAATTGTTTTTGTTTCATTTATAATAGGGTATTCGATTAAGTGATAATTAAGAGTATTATACATAGTAGAAAAATCAGCGTTAGAATCATCTGTGTAACTTAATTTGCCATTAATCAGATAAATTCCACCGTCTGTATGTTCAAGTAAAACATCTAAAGTAGCAATGCGAAATTCATTGGCTAAATTTATAAGTAAGTCTTCAAGAAACATATTAACCATAACAATAGCAATAGGTTCATTTGTATCTTGGTCAAAAATAAACTTAATAGCAGCATTAATTGTTCTGTTACTATAGTCATCGCTTTCTACACTAACTAATGAAACTTCTGGCGTTACTAAGTCCTCGTTAAACCACTCGGTTTCTCTAACATTATAATTTTCAAGCAAGAAACCATTTGATATAGCAAATTCATGTTTCATACTAATAATAGTGATAGCATCAGCGAAACTGATATTTTCAATTAAGTTAGTGTAATTACCAATAACTTCTTCAACTAAGTCTAAATTTACCGTATCTTTATGGAACTCGTCGACAATATTAGAATCTTTAGTAATAGACTCAGCAGTATTCTTAAGTAGCTCAATATTTTGCTCAAGTCCTAAAATAACATCTTCCCCTTGAAGTTCGCTAACAAACAATGCCGTGTTATACTCAATTGACTCAAGGGAAGATACTGCCATATACACTATGGCCGCGATAAATAGCGCTATAATTATAAGTACTTTAAAATTGACAAATTTAATTTTCATATAAAATTTAGCAAGGATACTCCCACTTCTATAAGTGGGAGAGGAATTGCTTTTTTCTCCTTGCAACCTCCTTTTCTTTGTGATATAATTTCCGCTAAGAGAAAACCGTTGTGTAAAAGGCACTCTTAAAGAAT
>MDSQ01000019.1_pt1 | contig 46404 bp, 34 predicted proteins | sample 1008251 | NCBI WGS metagenome assembly MDSQ01 (sample SAMN05526597, study PRJNA338239) | gut metagenome | isolation source: Hindgut content | host: Naso unicornis | place: Saudi Arabia: Red Sea | collected 2016-05
AGATTTTCGTAAATTTATTTAGCATACTCTATAAATCTATTAAGAATAACCGCAACCTCAGCCCTAGTAGCTGTACCTTGAGGGTCTAGCACATTGCCATCCTTGCCACCAATTATGCCATTGCCATACGCCCATTCCATAGAATAAGCAGCCCAGCTAGATACGCTACTTGCATCGCTAAAGCTTGATAAGCTTGCAGTAGTGCTCATATCGCAGCCACTGTATCTTGCGTAGTTGCACATAACAGCAACCAACTGCTCTCTAGTTACATTCTCATTCGGTCTAAACGTGCCATCATCAAAGCCATTGAAGATGCCCATATTAGCAGCCCAAGTTACAGAGCCTACAAACCATTGGCTAGCATCCACATCATTAAACAACTGGCCATCAGCAACAGTAGCCACAGAGCCATCTAGGCGGTGTAAAATCGTAGCAATCTGCGCTCTAGACGTTAATTCAGATGGGCCAAACTCAGTTTCAGTTAACCCAGTAATTAATCCTTTTAAATACACATTAGCCACATCAGCATAATACCAAGCTCCAGCTACGATATCTTCAAAGATTAGAGTTAAGTCGATTTCTTCATATAAAACTTCATCAACCGCATCATCGTCCGCGTCATCATCCGCATCTACTTCATCCTCATCTACTTCATCCTCGTCATCATCTTCATCATCATCGCTAGTTGCTGTAGTTGCTGTAGCTGTGCTAAAGTCTGGGTAGCTAAACGTAAAGTCCTCGAAGAACGAGCCTGATACATCGCTTGAGTCATACACTCTAACATAAATTACTTGCTGGCTAGATAATCCAGAATCGCTATTAGTCGCTGTGTAAGTCAATGTATACATTCCTGTAACCGACGTATCCACAGACGATACAATCTCACCGCCATACGTTATTACTAGCGTAGGCTCTATAGCGCTACCATCCGATGCATCAGCAGCAGTTACTACTGGGTAAACGAAGCTTCCGCCTTGAGCCACCCAAATTGTAGAATCTCCGCTATAGCTTATTATCGGTGCAAATGCTCTGCTGTCTGCAATAAATATTTGATTATCTTCGTTTAGCGATAGAGTTACTGGCTCCGTAGCTCCCTCAGAATATAGCTCAAATCCTTCGATAGTTATATCGCCACCAGCTTCGTCTAACAACGCCTCAATACCTGCTGTAGTTAATACTAAATTGCCATCAGCATCAATCTCATACTCATCGCCTTCTAACTCAATCTCAAAGTCTTCATAAGAAATGCTTCTGCCGTTAGAGTTACCTTTTTTACCTTTAACTTTAACTTTACCTTTTTTAAGCGACTCCAACCAATCTTTGAAATCCTCTAATGTATAGCTAGGTGTAGCGTTAAACTCAATGTTGATTGTAATAGTTACATTAGCGCCAAACTCAATATAAGTATCCTCAACTTCCACATCCACAGCATCATCAGAAGGTGGCGTTACAACTTCATCTTCGTCATCTTCGTCATCGTCGTCATCATCATCTTCGCCGTCGTCCTCGTCATCACCGTCGTCGCCATCATCGCCATCATCTTCGTCATCGCCGTCATCGCCGTCATCTTCGTCGTCCTCGTCTTCGTCGTCCTCATCGTCGCCGTCCTCATCGTCGCCGTCGTCGCCGTCATCTTCGTCGTCCTCATCATCGCCATCGTCTTCGCCGTCGTCCTCGTCCGCTACTACTTCCACTGTTGCTCCAGGTACTGTTACATCCGCCGCCAACTCATATAGCTCTTCATCAATAGAACCTACATAAACTAACTCATCACCTTCAACCACCTCAGCAGGGAATTCTCCGTCGTAATCCCACACTACCGCTACTGCTACCTCGTTACCTTCGTCGTCTATAGCTTCTAACTGTGCTGGCAAAATCGCTAGCACTGCTTCTTGCGTTACGTCACTTACTGCTATGCTAAACACTTCCAGCTCGCTAAATTCCGTAATCGTAACAACTGCACTATCACCGCCGGTTTGGCCCTCTGCCAACACAGTTACATAAATAGTCAATGTTGATGTTACCCCATCCGCATCAGTCGCAGTATACACCACCTTATATTGGCCTACTACTGTAGTATCAACAGCCGCCACAACTACATCGCCTTGGTAAATCACGCTAGATACACTTACTTGCTGTCCATCAGCATCATATGCCACTGCTGTTGGTAACGTAAATTCAGCTCCGTACTCAAGCGTAATATCTCCGATTGGCTCAAACACTGGTCCAGTGTAAGTATCATCCGAAACAACCGTCACCTCGATAAACGGTCCTTCCACACCTTCAGCTAACTCATATTTATCCCAGTCTAATTCGCCACTATAAACTAATACATCATCCTCTTGCGCAGGGAACGTAGCATCAGTTGCCCAAGTTACCGCCACATCCTCAGCAGTTGAATCGTACTTAACTTGCACTGTCGCAGGCAAAGTTTTAACCACATCAGCATCGGTAGTTGCTTCGCTTACTTTAATAAGCTGAGCATCTGGCTGAACCACTTCAGTTATCACTAAAAGCTCTGCTGTTACAAAAACATTGACAGTAGGCGCTGCCACTCCATCAGCTAATCTATATGCCTCATTGTCTAACTCACCGCTATAAGTTAACTGCGCACCAGCCACAGCATCTGGGAACTCCCCATCTAGCACCCATGTTATAGCTGCTGAAGTAGTAGTTGATACACCTCCATCATCGTACTTACCATCAACTTGCGTAGGTAATAGCGCAATTACAGCTTCGTTATCAGTTGCTTGTGCTGCCGAAATCGTTAAATCCTCAGGTGAAGTAACTTCAGTAAGCGTAATAATAGCGTCTTCGTTATCATCGTCGGTATCTTCGTCAGTAACCTCATCTGCTATAACTTCCACTGTAATACGTGGCACTGTTACTCCGGCTGCTAACACATATCTATCCGTATCCACTGCTCCTACATAAGCAATCGTAGCTCCAACGTCAGCCACAAACTCACCATCTAGCTCCCACTCTATAGCAACTGTAGTCGCTCCATCATCGTCAGTAGCATCAAGCTCCGCTGGCAGTATTGCCAATACTTTAGCTTCAGTTGCATCACTTACTGCTATAGTAAGCGCATCTGGTGCATTAATCGCTGTAAGCGTAATAGTAGTAACGGTTCCTTCCTCAGATACCACGCCATCACCTGCTGTAGTTCCTTCCAAAATACCTACTTTCAAAGTTACTCCTACTTCAATAGTTAAAGTAATACCAGAATTAATTACAATCTTAACATCCGTATTAGAAACGCTTTGTGTAAGCGCGAAATTAGAATCAATCGTAATAGTTAAAACGCCTTCTTCGATAGCTAATAATAGATTTGCCTCATTAGAAATAGTCGCTGATTTCTTACCTTTATACTTACCAGTCCAAGCTCCGTTACCATCCACAGAACCTGCTCCTGTAATCTCCTCCACAATCAATTTATAGTCTGATGATATAGTTAACGTAACTCCGCTAGGTACTTCTAAAGTAGTATCAGCAGACTCAATATCCGCTCCTACAGTAATCTGCGTAGTGCCATCCGCTAAAGCTTGCAATAACTCGTCTAAAGTCGTAACTATAATCGATACCACAATCTCGATGCTAGTGTTATTGTTAGTGATTTTAGAAGAGTCGGTAGCAGATAGCGTTTTAACGTCCACTGTTACATCAGCTGGAATTTCTAACGAACCAGAGTCGCCTATTACTAAATCTACGTTAGATGCATCAATGTCGCCGTCTAGCGTAATGTCGCCGTTAATCGTAATCTCAGTAGCTCCTTCTGCTAAAGCTAACAATAGATTCGCTAAATTCGTAACAACTACAGATTTAGACTTAGAATACTTACCGCTCCATGTTCCATCACCTGCAACAGTACCACTACCGCTAATCTCGATTGTTACTGTAATCGATGCAGACTCTTCTACTACTAAATCACCATCGTTAGTAATCTCAGCAGCGTCAATAGTTCCTTCCAACGTTACTGTTGCGCCTGAGCTAATTGTAATAGTCGCAGTTACTGTAACAGTTCCTAATACGTTTAACGTACCGCCTTCTTCTACTTCAATCTCAACAGCGTCAACAGATGCTTCTTCAGAAACGTCGAACGTGCCTGAATTACAGATTTTATCCGCTTTAAGCTTACCTTTGCCTTTAACTTTTAGCTTACCTTTAGAGCGGATTTCTTTAGCTGATAACTGCGCTGTGTCTTCAATGTTTATCTCTCCGTCGCTATCTATAGTACCATTTTCAATATCTAGCGTACCTGATAATGTTAACGATGCATCAACGCTTATTGTTATTGTTACATTTACTGTAAGTGTTCCGTTAACTACTATATCGCCATCTACTTCAACTTCTTCAGCCTCAACTGCTATATCGCTACCAAACTCCAAGCTTCCTTCAGCGTGAATTTTTTCTTTAACTTTTAACTTACCTTTACCTTTAATCTTAGCTTTGCCTTTAGCGCGCAGTTCTTTAGCTGATAACTCTACACCTTCGCCTACTTCCAACTCACCTTCTAGCGTAATCGTACCAAACTCGATATTCACATTAATACTTACCGTTACATCAGCATTTACGGTAATGTTTACATCAGATGCGTTAATATTAGCGTTTGTAATAGTTATATCAGCAGTAATTACGATGTTAGTAGCTCCGTTTGCTATAGCATCTTCAAGCTCTTGCTCAGTAGCTACATCCACGCTTTCTTGCGACGCAACTACTGTTAATTGTAGCGTTGCATCTTCATAACCTTGTGCTGATATTGTTAGCGTATAGCTACCAGCAGCTAAGTTAGTAGTAGCGATAGTAAGCGCTGGTTCAGTAGCAGGTTCGTCTTCGTCTTTATTGTCTTCGTCTTTATTGTCTTCGTCATTGTCTTCATCTTTATTGTCTTCATCTTTTTTATCATCGTCTTCATCTTCGTCATCTTTTTTCTTGTCGTCGTCATCTTCGTCTTCATCGTCTTCATCATCTTTATCATAAGTGCTGATTTCTTCGTCGCCAGAGCCTTCGCCTTCGCCAGAGCCGTCGCCATCGCCAGAGCCTTCGCCTTCGCCAGAACCGTCTCCATCTCCAGAACCGTCGCCAGAACCGTCGCCTTCGCCGTCTGAGTCTTCGCCTTCGCTTTCGCCATCTCCAGAGCCTTCGCTAACTACAAACTCTAAAGCACCGTCGCCATATGATACGCTGTCTATTAAGCTAGCCCATGCTAATAACTCCTCGCTAACTAACTCCACTACAACATTACCACCCTCATCAATAGTAACATCCTCAAGCACAGGAGCAGTCAGCCCCACTTCAGGTTCAGGTATTTCAGGAGAACCTACAGTTACAGTTAACTCACTATATGGGCTATAACTTAGCGACGTTAAAGTGATTTTATAAACTCCTTCTTCTAAACCATTTAATCCGCTTACAGTTATACTACCATCGTCATTTCTAACAAATGTTAACGTAATATCTAAAGCAGTCTCATCCTCAGCAGGATACTCATTAGTAGCATAAGCTCCGCTAATAGACTCAAACCACGCCACTACATCAGTTTCATCATCGCTACTACCAAAGCTATCACTGCTTAAACTAATCGACCCCTCCACAACAGATGGCCCGTCTTCGCTAACCCATATAATGCTATCAGTAGACAATAAACTTGCATCAATCGCAATCTCAGCCGCAACCGTCACAGCCTCATATCCTTCAACCACCAATACAAGCTCCGTTATAGTCGCTGTATAATCATCATCTTCACCAATAGCGCTATCAGTAACGCTTACAATTTTAGCTAAACCTGCCTCAGTAAATACAATTTCTGCATCATCTGCGTCTAAACTAAATGTACTAGTGTTAGAAAAATAATAATCAATACCTGCCACTAACACTACGTTAATAACCTTATTATCAACGCTTGGGCTAGTTAATGAAATCGTAACCTCAATAGTTCCGCTAGTAGATAAAGCTTCTGCCCACTGTTCAAACTCATCCTCCTTAAAGTCACCGCCGTTTAGCCCAATTGTAATGTCTGCGCTATCGTCGTCATCTCCACCAATAACAATTCCACCATCTACAGCCAAATCACCATCGCCTGGGGTAGGTAGCGCTTCTGCTACTGTTAGTTCAAATGTTAATGAATATACTGCTTCATTCTCAGTTACAGAATATACAATAGTATAGTCGCCTGGAGTATCGGTGCTTACCGCATCTACTACATCTGAACCAAATGTAATAACAGTCGCTATATCAGTAGCATCAGTTCCATCAGCTAACGTTGCTGTTACGCTTGGCATAGTAAACTCGCTGTTATATAACACTTCATCTAGCTCCACAGTAGAACCAGTCGTATAAATCTCCCCATTATACTTAAACTCAACGTTAGAAGTTTCCACTACATCATCGCTATTAGTAAAAACTATATCATAAGAAATTACTTCAGACAAACTACCGTCATCATGTTGAATTTGCACCAACAGCACTTTTTCTAACACGCCATCATTCTCAATTGTAAAATCAACCGATTTAGTTCCATCGTCATTTGGCGTTAAATCTACAGTAGTAGCGTCCACGGTAATAGCAGAACCTGTAGTATATACAACCTTTAGTCCTGCGTCAGTAGTTACGTTTACGTTTGCATACTTAGAATAACCACTCTCTGTAGTTTCACTATATGTAACACCAATAGCTGCTGCACTAGTAGCGCTTGTTACATTATAATTAGCAAAAAAATCGCTAGTTGAACTTACAGGGACTGCCGCAAATGCTGTAGTTGGCACAATCGATGCTGCTGCCGTTGATATAGAAATAATCCCTGCTAACATCTGTTTAACTTTCTTACTCATAATATTAAATCCTCCTAAAATAATATAAATTTTTTGATATAATTAAATATATAAGTATATCGTCAGGATTATAACTATTTATAGCCGACAAAACACGCATTTATTTGATACGTTGTGTATTATGCTAATGCTTTTAATGCTAGCTTAACTAACTCAATATAAAGATTGCATAAAATTTAGGACAACATAATACATACTTTATATATATAAACTAATCCACTTAATCCCATAGTTATCCAATTTAGTATGTTATAGTTGCTTTGTAATGAAATCGTAATACTTTATCGTGCATCACAGCATAAAAAAAAGGAGCCACTAGGCTCCATAACATTTACTCTCGCTCCTCATATATTCCCCCATCATAGAAGGGTACTCGCGCACCGTATCAAGATACGTCAACTTTAATCTCTATCGGCTCACTATCATTCCCATCTGCATCAGTAGCTAAAAACGTAATCAGATATAACCCCACCAAAGTAGTATCAATCTGGTCAACACGCGCACCATTATACGTAATAGTAGTATTAATCACAACGCCATCCAAATTATCAGTCGCAGTTACGTGTGGCATAGTAAAATCCTCTCCTCTACCCACAATAAAGCTTAGCGCCCCATCATAATGCAATACCGGTGGCTCTATATCACCTTTAACAATAACAATCAAGCTAGTTGCAGAAGCCATACCCGCATAATCCATCACAGTGCATGTAAGTACATATTCACCAGCAATGCTAGTATCAACATGTTTTACCGGCTTCCCGTTTAACACAATATCCCACTCTGCAAACATTCCTTCCTCTATAATAACTTTTGGCATCTTAAATTCTTCGCATCTAAAAATCTCCACAATCTCACAATCACTATATCCATCCAACATCACTGAAAACAACCCGTGAGAAAAATCCTGCTTAACAATAACCGTCATCACAAGTTCATTTTCATTACCATCCAAATCCATTACCCTATAATAGATTACATACACTCCTGCAATAGCAGTATCCACCTCAAACACTCTCTCACCATTACGAGTAATAGTAACAGTTACCTCCAGCTCGTCAGCATCATCCACATCATCTATAGCATGAATTTCAGGTAAACAAAACTTCTCGTTTTGGCTCACTACAAAAGTAGTTGGGCCATCATAATCAAACTGTGGCGGAGTCGTATTTGGTCCTATGTGTATAGTTTTCCTAAGCGCTGATGTATGCCCATTTTTGCCCGTAGCTTTATATGTTAGTAAATATGTCCCTACCATATGCGTTTTAACCTCAGTTACAACGTTGCCATTAAACTCAATAGTGCGAGACACTGGCACAAGACCGTCCTCATCAAGCGCCACAACATCTGGCACCTCCAGCGGCTGGCATCGCTCAATATGCATAGTAGTATCATTCCAGTTAAACACTGGCCCTCTAGCTTGCGATACAACATCTACATATATACTCAAATCCTTACTAGCCCCAGTCTTCCTATCCGTTGCCGTATACACAAGCACATAAGTTCCTGTTATATCCGTATCCACGTCAAACATCACCATATAATTATGCATAATCAATAACTCAGTTTTTACCTTCTTACCCTCAGCATTAGTTGCATTAATTACTGGCAAATCAAACTTATCACCCCTAGTAATCGTTAAATTAGTACTCCCAACGTAATCAAATGTAATTTCTGCCATCAAAATTCTCTCCTCTCAAATGTTTACACATATCAATCGTTTTAGCACACTACTTATTTGCAACATGCTTAAACTACATTGTATCATATTTATTCACGCATATCTACCGTTTTAATTCCTAAAAAATCACTAAAATTTTCTAACTATTTAATCTAAAATAATTTTAGCATAAAAAAAGGCTCTTACTAATTTTAGTAAAAGCTAGTAATAATTACAACGTACTTAACCGATTAGTTTAGCGATGCTACAATATTTGTCTCTGGCAACATTAACTCGCTACTTTGTGGCAACTCTAAATCCTTTACATATACTCTATCGCCCTTTTTCATACTGCTAACATCCACAATAATCGCCTCTGGTATATCAGCAGCTTTGCACCTTATTGGCAACTGCTGTGTAGCCTTATGCAGCACCATCTTCTGCCCCCTAAAGCTCTGAGCACCTGTAAACTTAATCGCCACTTTAACCGACACCATCTCATGTGGCTTAACAAGCTGAAAATCCGCATGCAATGCTCGCGTATGTAGCGCATCCATCTGGAAATCGCGCAAAATGCACTCCATATTCTCCCCATCTAGCTCAAAGCTAAACAACGTAGTAGTATTTCTAGTTGCTAAAATCTGCTTCATCTGAGTTTCTGGCATCTGCACAGGGAGTGCTTCGCTTAACGATTTCCCATATATAATGGCTGGCGTTTGTAGAGCTTTTCTAAGCTGACACAAATTGCCATTTAATTTGCGTGATTCAATTTTTATAGACATATTTAATACCTGCTTTCTTAATAATAATAATATCTAGTGTACTAGCTGAAACTAAAAAATATGCCTATTTTATGTGGATTTTTTAAATCCCCGCCATCTGCTGTATAATCACTAGCACCATCATATGCACCGGATAAAATATATAGAAAATATACTTCTTAAGCTTTAGATTTGGCTCGTTCGGCGGCTCATTTGGCATAAAGCATATTGGTATTATCGCGAAAATACAACTTAGCTGTAACAGCGAATAAAAAATTGGATAGTGTCGGTAAAAAAATAGCGTAATTGTCGCCAGCAACACAGCCATTACTGCTGGGTAAAATTCCATCTGTATTGATACGTAAAACATCGCGACTGTCATTACGCCATAAAATCCATAATCCCCATACGGTGCTAGCATATATACAAGTATCCATACAAGTACCTTTAATAGTGGCGTTACTTGTGCTGTTGTTACTCTTAGTAAAATTAGCGCTAATATAAACGTCCACCCTATATTCATTTGACTTATCACTTCTACTAACAAATTCGGATACGTCTCTACAATCGCTGCCACTGACATAGATTTTACTAACAAAAAATATGGTATTTGCGCTGCCACAGTCATCCCTATCATTCTTAACAAATATTTGTTAAAATTTTTCGTATATATATATCCTAGCGCCAACTGATACGCAAATATTGGCATAGCTAATCTGCCTATCATTCGGCATACCAAGCTTACGTTTAGCTGTGTCGTTATCGGCGGCAATAATGCTACTGCGCTATGGTCAATTAACATTAGTATACAAGCGAACATTTTAAGCATTAAATCTGTCCTTTCTCAATAATAATATAGTATACCATTGTTATATATTATCTGTAAAGCGTGCTCCAGCGCACACGACGTAAAAATCAGTATAATCAGGATAATCAGGAGGAATCACCATGAAAAGCATATTAGAATTATTTATTGCCTTCTTTAAAATAGGCGCATTTACATTTGGCGGTGGCTATGCCATGATGCCGCTAATCCAAGAAGAACTTATCCATAAGCGACAGTGGGTAACCAATGAAGAAGTGCTCGACTACTACGCCATAGCACAAATGACCCCGGGCATCATCGCCGTTAACACTGCCACATTCATTGGCTACAAGCTTAAAGGCTTGCCAGGCGCAATAATGGCCACACTCGGCGTAGTCGCTCCGTCTATCGTTATTATCACGCTTATCGCTACCGTATTTGATACACTTATGGAAAACCCGTTTATAGATAAAGCATTTGTGGGTATACGTATAGTAGTAGTAGCGCTTATAGCAAGCGGAGTAGTTCAGCTTGCACAAAAGTCGCTTATAGATAAAATCACCGTAGCAATATTTATAATTGCATTAGCTATAATGGTTACACTATCGCCATCTCCAGTATTCTTAATTATCGCTGGGGCTATCACGGGGCTTGTTGTAAATAGCAAAGAAAGCAAAACGCCATAATCGCTAAGCTAATCATATCAAACTAAATAAACATATAAAGAGGTGCTAAATGATTTACCTAACATTATATTTTAACTTCTTCAAAATCGGCGCATTTGCAGTTGGTGGTGGTCTTGCTACCATCCCATTTCTGCAAGAGCTTATAGAAATGTATGGCTGGATTACGCAAAAAGAGTTAATAGACATAGTCGCTGTTGCAGAATCCACACCCGGCGCAGTTGGGGTTAATGCTGCCACATTTATGGGCTACAAAGTCGCTGGCATATGGGGCGGCATCGTTTCTGTCCTTGGCCTAATTACGCCGTCCATAATAATCATCGTTATAATAGCCCACTACTTCGCAAAATTTAAAGACAATCCTAAAGTCAAAAGTGCATTTTATGGCATGCGGCCAGTAGCAGCAGCAATCATTGGCGCAGCAGGTATAGAGGTTGGGCGCGTAGCCTTTGGGTTAGGGACTGATGCTATCTTTGCCCAATTACTTAGATTAGTTACTGGACTAATTTTATATTTTCTTATAGTAAAACTTAAGAAACACCCCATTTTTTATATAGCTTTAGGCGCTATACTAGGAATATTTATACTTTAGTGCTAATAAGTTCTATTGACTATTAATATATAAAATTTGTATAATCTTATTATTAATTAAATCCATTAGGGGGAAAATAATTATGATAGGTAGCAGAACCATCAAATCTGCTGTGGGGGCGATGATTGCTATGTATTTAGCACATCATTTTGCCCTATCGTTTTGGACTTCAGCCGGCATAATCACCATTTTAAGCGTACAAGCAACTAAGAAGCAATCCATTGCTATGGCCGCTCGGAGGCTAGTTGCTGTTATATTAGCTCTTGCCATCTCGTGTGTTATATTTATGTGCTTTGGTTACACACCAGCAGCTTTTTGTATTTATTTATTAATCTTTATACCAATCGCTGTTAAAACTAAATCCCAAGATGGCATCGTTCCAGCTTCTGTACTTGTAACTCATCTTATGGCTTTTGAAGAAATTTCGTTAAATATATTAGCTAACGAACTAAGCCTTTTTGGTATTGGCGCTGCTGTGGCTCTTATTCTAAACTTATACATTCCTAGCATCGAATCTGAGTTATTAGCCATTCGCCAGCAGACTGAAATATTAATGAGCGATATACTTATTGCTATGGCTGATTTATACTCTAGCGACACTGGTTCTAACGACTTATATAACCAACTTGAAGCTCAAATAAAACTTGGTAAACAACTATCTTATAAGTATATGAACAACTACTTAGCTGCCACTATTACTCCTTATGAGCGCTACTTCAATATGCGTGAGCAGCAGCTTATTACTATTTACTATATGCGCAAATACTTTAAGCCACTTACTATGAATATCCCTTATGCTAACATAGTACAGCAGTTTACTCTAGATGTTGCACAATCTGTTAAAGGTGAAATTTTAGCAATGGAGCTTATCAATACATTAGATGAAATTAGGGTATTCTTTAAAGAGTCTACTTTGCCTGTTACTAGAGAAGAGTTTGAAAATCGTGCTATTTTATATTATTTTTTAAACGAACTTGAACAATTTCTAGATATAAAAATAAAATTCCGCGAAAACTTAGGTGATAAAGAATTCGCCTTATACTGGAAAGGCTACAATAGCGATAACCATAGCAGTCGCTATAAATAACGATAACCACAGCAGTCGCTATAAACCACGATAACCATAGCAGTCGCTATAGATAACGATAATAAACACAAAAACCCCTAGACTTCACTGATTACTAAAGAGTCTAAGGGCATTTTTTATGCATGTTTTTTATACACCATTACAGGTACATCAGATTTCTTTTCTAGCTTAGCTTTACTCTGAGAAAGCTTTCCTAACATATTATGCTCCTCCGGTAAAATAATCAAGTCTACAGCCTGCTCCTTAGCCACGCTCACTATAGAATCAACTTGTGGTCCTATTAGACAAACTATTTCATTTTGGCACTGCGTTAGGATATCTTTAATCTTCATCTTTAGCGACTGGTGCGCCGTCTCTATACTATCCATATTTAAATTAGCCACAGAATATAAAAGACTAGGGTAAGCATAACATGTAGACACTGTAAGCGGGCTAGTAATGTATAAAACGATTAACTTAGCACCCTTTTCCACAGCCACCTTTTCTGCATATAACAAAGCATCGGCATCTAAAGTATTGGTAATAGGTAAAAGAATTTTAGTCATAAGCCTACCTCCTCAATAAATAAAAAAAACCTAATAAAATTATACCACCAATAACTTGAAAATTATAGGTGGTATATGTATACCTAATATTGCCAATAATCCTATATAAACGTAGGACTATCGTCAATATTAGTATCGCATAGAAACTTAATATTCTGCTGAATTTGCCTGCTAATCTCTTCTTGGCTAAGCGTATGCTTTAATTTAAATGACAGCTTTGCAGTCTCATCCGGATAAAGGTTTCCTAGCTTTAGACTAGGGCTTAGTTCCTTATAAGATAAATGGCCTCTCTCGCGATAAATTGTAAGTGAATCTACTATTTTAGACAAATCGTCTGTATTGCTTTTTAACTGCACATCTACTAAAATATTGCTAGAAAAATTCGTAATATCTACAGTAAACTCTTTTGGCTTAATTGACGTAGTTGTAATAATCAACTTTAGTGCCTCCTATAAAAAATAATATAAAAATAATATAATCAAAACAGGATTTTTAGTCCCATTTTAATTATATTATAACTTTCATAGGATTATTAATCAGATATTAGCATTACACTAGTATCTGATTAATTTATTCCATATATTAAACGTCACAGCCCCATAATATATTACCAGCTTCTATAGCATCTTCCATAGTAATGGTCTTTAAACCAAGATAAGCTGCAATAGTCGTCATCGTCATCTAAATCAATATTAACAACTGATACATAAGTTTGACCGTTTACAAATACATAGTTAGCACATGTTGTTACTCCATCGTCATTAGAGTTACATACAGTACGGAATACTGGCTTACCTCTAAGGTCGCAACCTACTGGATAAGCTGATGCTACTAAAGAACTATCTTCCCAGCCCCAATCATGATAACCAGGGCCAAAGCCAGGGCCAAATCCAGGGCCAAAGCCAGGGCCAAAGCCAGGGCCAAAGCCAGGACGACCAGGGCCAAATTCATTATCAAATCCAGGGCCACCATAGTTTACTGGACCGATAGGACCTTCTGGATTTCTTGGGCCAAAACCTTGAGGACCAACTGGGCCTTGTGGGCCAACTGGGCCTTGTGGGCCAACTGGACCTTGTGGACCAACTGGGCCTTGAGGGCCAAAACCTGGGCCATCGTTCATTGGAACGAAACCAGGACCCATTGGGCTATCGCCGCATCCGCAGTCACCTTGTGGTACGAAGCCAGGACCCATATTAATAGGAGCTTCAACTGGATTAGCTACTGGAGGAACTGGAGCAAAACCTGGTTGCATAATTGGAGCTTCAACAGGATTTACTACTCTTGGGCCAGGACCTTGTGGACCTACTGGGCCAAAGTTTTGTGGACCTTGTGGGTCAAGTGGTGCTATTGGATAATTTTCATAGCCATATCCAGGATAGTAACCGCCGTAGCCATAACCAGGATAATAACCGCCGTAGCCAGGATAATATCCGCCGTATCCATATCCATTCCAAAAGCCATAGTCTGGGTGCCAAAATGGTGGGCGACCATCTAAGTCATCTAAATAATCTTCCCAAATGTCTTCCCATCTCTCTGGTGGGCAAGCACAGTTACAAGGTGTTTCATAATATCCATATCCTTGGCAGAAGAATGGAATTTCATCATATGGGAAAAATGGTAAATAAGGGAATGGTCTATATGGACCTGGACCTCCTGGTCCTGGACCGAAGCCTGGGCCTCCTGGTCCTGGGCCATATCCTGGGCCATATCCCATAAATTTATTAGGTTTACTTTTTCTACAATTACATGCCATATAAAAAACCTCCTAAGATTTTAATCTTTGTATTTGATAGTGGGTAATTTGCGAGTTAGAACGACATTTCACATGCCTTTCAATAGTATCTTATGCAAGCGCGACATAAAATGACATTACATATTTGCAAATTTATTGAACAAATTAAGTAGGATAAGCATATGCATGTTCTATTAGCTTTGATATAAAAGATTTTGGGATAAGTATTATAACTTGTACATATACATTAGACAATACTGTTAATTGAAATATCAGATTACATTTTAACAGAACATTAGGAAGGAGAATATACATGAAAAAAGACAGTGTTTTAGCTTTACAAATTGGATTAGTATTCGTAGGAAGTATTGTAGGCGCCGGACTATCATCTGGGCGAGAGCTTACTCAATTTTTTGCTGTCTACGGATATAAAAGTTTTTTCGGGTTAATCATTTGCGCAGCTCTTTATATTATTGTAGGTAAGATGATTATACACCTTGCCATAAAATATAAAGTCAGCTCTTACACAGAGTTTATCAACCTTGTTTGCCCAAAACCCATTGCCATTTTTACCAACATAGTGCTTACCCTATTTCTACTTAGCAGCACATCCATCATACTAGCAGGAAGCGGTGCGGTTATCCACCAATATTTCGGCATACCCCGGTTTGTCGGTACCGCTGCTATGATAATCGTTAGCGTCATATTTTTAATGCGCCAAACTAAAGGCTTGTTTGAAGTTAACAACTTTACAGTCCCTGTATTAATCGTTATTATGACCGCTATCATCATCGGCTACTCTAGTATCAATCCGCAACAGATGAGTTTTACATACCTTAAAGCTCTACCTTACACTAAGACTAACTGGATTCTTTCTAGCCTTGTGTATGCTGGGTTTAATATCATTTCTATCATAGGTATTCTAGTTCCTATGGCTAATGAAATAAAAAGTAATCGCATTGTTCTACAAGGTGTTGCCATTGGTAGCTCCATCTTAACTGTGCTTAGTATAGTTATCGTATTCTTAATGATGGTTAACCCAACATATGCTAAGGAATATGAAATTCCTATTCTGGCTGTTGCTCAGCAGATTACTCCGCTACTACAAATCTGCTTGCTATTTATGATTTGGCTAGAGATGTTCTCTTCTCAAATATCTAACATATACAGCTTAACTAAATCGTTGCAGTCTAAATTTGAACTGCGCTACGAGCTAGGCATTGCTATTAGCATTCTAGTAGCTCTACCTCTATCTACATTTGGTTTTACAAACTTAGTTGATGTATTATACCCTGTTTATGGAGTGCTAAGCCTTGGTTTTTCTATATGCGTAATAAGATTTTATGTAATGCAAAACGTAAGCTTTACATTTAGAACGTCTAAATCAGGAGTATCTAAAAGTTAACAAAAATTTAGAGTGGGCAGCTTCCCACTCTATTTTTATGAATATCTTCTTATCATATAATCATCTGAAAAAACTCCTGTATACACATTATGCTTCTCATCCTCATAAGAACCTTCCCCTTCCATCTTGCCATTTTTAAATTTGCCTATATATTTATGCCCATTAGCGAATAACTTAGTTCCATATCCAGTTACCTTACCATATATAAACTCACCCTTATATATAGCCCCATCATTATAATATAGCACACCACTGCCATGAGGCGTTCCATCCAATAAGCTACCTTCATACTTACCAACCCCAGGGAATAGAAATACTCCGTGGTTAGACTCAAGCATAAAATTATTCTCAAAAATCCCCTCAAACCTATTCTGCTCCTTATCCTCATAACAACCTTGACCATGCATTAGCCCATTTTTAAACTCGCCCATATATTTATGCCCATTCGGAAAAGTTTTAAGCCCCATTCCAGTCGCATGACCATCGCAAAAATCACCCCTATATATAGAGCCATCTGCATAAGTTAGCAACCCTTTTCCCGTTGGTATACCATTCTCTTTTATATCACCCTCATAAACATCGCCGTTAGCAAACATAATCTTGCCTTTACCCATAGCTTTACTATTATGAAACTCGCCTTCATAAACATCGCCGTTAGTATAAAACGCGCTGCCATGCCCTTCTAGCTCATCATTCGTAAACAGCCCTTTATATACGTTGCCATTAACAGTAAGCGTACCTTTACCTTCCTTTAAACCCCTGTGAAACGTACCAACATAACTAGAGCCATCTGGCCAAGTGTAAGTCGCCTTGCCCGTTTTATCATCCTGATAAAAATCACCGTCGTAAATCTCGCCATTTTCACTATACCACTTGCCAGAGCCGTGAAACATCCCTCTTCTAAACTCACCTTCATAAACCAAAACGCCCTCATCCGTAAATAGCTTGCCCATGCCATTGTACTCATGATTTTTAATATCGCCTTGATACTTTATATTGCCATTCTCATGATAAAGCGTTTCAGTTCTTTCTACATCTTTACTTTTAAATAGTTTCTTAAACATATTTTGTCCACTCCTTAAACCAGCTAAATAATATAATCAAATTATAGCATTAAATGCCCTAAAGCTACATACTTACATAAAAATTGGAAAATAATAACATATAAATAAAGTAGACGCTAAACATTAATACTAATAACAATGCTACGTGTATACAAAGTAGATAAGTTTAGCTAGTACAAAATATACAAAATTGCTAGGCTGGTTTCTATATGTCACTAATAGATATTGACAAAAAACATATAAAATACACTTTACATTAAACTTAATTAGTTGTATAATAAAAGACAAGGAGGCTAAGTATATGAATTTGACTTTGCGCCAGAGGGACATTATCCGTATTATCCTTACGGCACCATGCAACATCCAATTTATATCTAACCAACTAAATATAAGCCAAAGGACTGTGCTTAGGGAAATGCAATCGGTGGAAGATTGGTTTACTAGCAACGACTTAGTACTTATCCGCAAAGCTGGCGTGGGCATTTATTGGCAGCAGGGCAAGCACAAACTTGATGATGTACTAATCCTACTAGAGAGTTCGTTGGCTAAAAACGAATATACTAAAGAAGAGCGCAGACGGTTTATTGCGTGGGAGCTACTTAGTAGCACAGAGCCAATAAAAAGTAACTATTTTCAAACAAAGCTTGCAATATCTGCAAAAGTATTAGCCTCAGATTTAGAGAGTATAACACAGTGGTTGGTTACATATGACATTGAAGTAGTGAAAAAACCATCGCTGGGAATTTGCATAACGCAAAATGAGGCAAACATCCGTAAGGCGATAATCGGGTTAATCTATGAAACGTATGGGGAGGATATACTATTTAATTTTGAACAACTCTCCAATTTATCTAATATAGAAGTGGTTAAATTGATTATCGCAAATATACAAGATAGGGCAAACTTTACTGATAGGTCATATATGGCCTTACTAATATACTTGGTGGTTGCAACACACCGCATGAAACAATCTTGCTATGTTTTAGTCGAAAATATCCGAGCTGATTATATAAATCCGGGATATTTTTTAGCAAAACAAATTGCACTTAGCATACAGGAGCGTTTAAATATAAGTGTTCCTGAACCTGAGGTAATTTATTTAGCAGGCTATTTTGTAGCGTTTGATATTCCAAATATTGAAAACTTCAACGCCTTTTTTAATAAAATAAGCCAGGATGTAAAGGAAATGATACTCATTGTGGAAAAAATAACCCACAACAAATTCAGTAATGATGTTATATTAAATGAGGACTTGAGGTATCATATTAAAGTAGCTATACCAAGAATTGAAATGGGAATACAAATCCAAAATTCCCAGTTACAATTTCTAAAGGAAAGTTGCAGCCAGATGTTTAGCGCAACTAAGGAAGCTTTTTTAGCAATTTTAGCTAATTACAACGTTTATAATGTATCTGATGATGAAGTAGGATTTGCTACGATGCACTTTTGTGCTTCTGCTGAGCGGATGTTAGTCCCTTGCAAAATTAAGGTTGCAATAACATGCCCATCGGGAATTGGTACATCTAAAATGTTGCAAAGTAGGCTAAATAAAAAGTTCCCTATATTTGAAGTTGCTGCTACAATATCAATTATTGACATTGCCGTTAGCAAGTTAGAGGCTATTGGCATAAAACTTATAATATCTACTGTAGGCTTAAACGTGGAGTTCCCTTACATTAAAGTAAGTCCGATGCTTTCGCAAGACGACAGCGCAACGTTAAAGCAGCTGGCTAGTGAGCTAGTCACTTATGAACAGCAGGTTATCACTAAGGAAGAAACTGTGGAGAAGGTATTAACACTAGAAGATATAGAATATGCTACTAAGCTAGGTCAAGAGATAATCAATGTGATAAATAGCATATTTCTATATAAAAGCCAGGATATTAGTTCTAAATATGAAATGATACAAAAAATTGCTTCCTTATTAGGGAACGATAAAGACGGAGTCATTGCCATATCTAAGAAATTAATTGACAGGGAAGCAATCGCAAGTACTTATATTAAAGAATTTGGTATATATTTATTTCACGCAAAAACATCGGGCGTGGCTAGTTCTAAACTTGGGCTAATCAAATTAATGAACCCGTTTTATGATGATAGCGGAGGGCGAGTATTAGCAGGGATTGTAATACTAGTGCCAAGCGACGCTAATACGGCGCATATCGCAATATCATCTGCCATAAGCATGGCACTTGCTGATGAGAGTACTATGGCAGTTATAATGCAGGCAAAAACTAGATTTGACATTTGCAAAGTGGTAGAACAAGTATTATCAAAGCTATATCTAGAACAGATAACAGGATAAGTACAATCCTTATATACCGAGGAGATAGTAGGTATAAAACACAAACAGAATGGAGGAATTTGTATGAAGGCTCAGGTACAGAAATTTGGGAAAATGCTAAGTGCAATGGTAATGCCGAATATGGGTGCATTTATCGCTTGGGGACTTATCACAGCTTTATTTATTGAAGTAGGATGGTTACCAAATGCAAACTTAGCGACGTTAGTAGACCCAATGTTAAATTATTTATTACCAATCCTTATTGCATACACCGCAGGTAGAAACTTCGGTGGCGATAAAGGCGCAGTAACAGCCGCAATAGCAATCGTGGGGGTTATAATGGGCGCTCCAGGAACAGCAATGTTAATTGGGGCAATGTTAATCGGACCGATAGCAGGTCTATGTATTAAGTATTTTGATAAAGCTATTGATGGAAAAGTAAAAGCTGGTTTTGAAATGTTAGTAAACAACTTCTCAGTAGGTATCATTGGTATGTTACTTGCAATCGTTGGTTACTATGTAATTGGACCTACTATGACGACAATACTTGGCGTACTTACAGTAGGAGTTAACTGGCTAATCGCAAATAGCTTGCTACCTTTAGTGGCAATATTTATAGAGCCAGCGAAAGTGTTGTTCTTAAACAATGCAATTAACCACGGTATATTAACACCAATAGGAACAGAGCAAGTAGCAGAGGCTGGGAAATCGATTATGTATATGTTAGAGTCAAACCCAGGTCCAGGCCTTGGTGTAATTCTAGCTTATATGATATTCTCAAAAAACAAAACAACGAAAGCATCTGCATCAGGTGCATCAATAATACAATTATTCGGAGGGATTCACGAAATCTACTTCCCATATGTACTTATGAACCCGACTGTTATACTAGGTCCAATTTGTGCATCAATTGCAACAATATTTTACTATTTAACATTTAATGCTGGGTTAGTAGCACCAGCAGCACCAGGTTCAATTATAGCTTATTTAGCAGTTGCTCCAAAGGGTGAGCAGTTAATCGTTTTAGGCGGGGTAGTGCTTGCGACATTAGTATCGTTTTTAGTATCGGCTATATTCGTTAAGATGGCAGGCGATGATGATGACATCGATGCGGCAAAAGACCAAGTGGCAGGAATGAAAGCTCAGTCTAAAGGTGTATCGGTAACAAAAGACCCTAGCCAAGTTAAAAAAATCGTATTCTCATGTGATGCTGGAATGGGTTCTAGCGCAATGGGAGCTACGAAATTTAGAAATAGAATTGCAAGCTTAAATCTTGGAATTACGGTTACAAACAGTTCTGTTGATACAGTTCCTGCGGATGCGGACATTGTTGTTTGTCAACAAGTGCTTAAAGACAGAGCCGTTAAGTCTGCTGTAAATGCGGAGATTATCACAATCGGTAACTTCCTTGCGGACCCTAACTTAGACGCTCTTTATAATATGTTTGCTAACCTTAAATCTAATAACGCTCCGGCAGCTCCAGCAGCACCAGCAGCTCCAGCAGCTCCTGCTCCAGCGGCGGCTCCAGCGGCGACTTCTACTGTTTTCACTAAGGAGAATGTGCGTTTAGGTATGTCGGCTCCTAATAAGCATGAGGCTATTGTGGAAGCTGGTAAGCTTCTTGTTGCTCGTGGGTATGCTAACGAACCTTACATTCAAGGTATGCTTGATAGAGAAGAAACTACTACCACTTGCATTGGCTTTGGTGTGGCGATTCCTCATGGTACGATTGCTACTAAAGATGAGGTGCAAAAAACTGGTATCGTATTTTTACAATATCCTCAAGGCGTTGCTTTTGGTGATGAAACCGTTAACTTAGTATTCGGTATCGCAGCAGCTGGAGATGAGCATCTTGAAATTTTAGCTCAAATCGCTGATATTGTTGAAGATGATGATAAACTTAATAAACTAATCAATACTACTTCTGTTGATGAAGTAATGTCTTTATTAGACGTAAAAATGTAATACAGTTAGGGCGCTTACCAAAGCGCCTTAACATATGTAATAGCCATTGCTATGCTAATTGGCACAACAATTGGTATAGTTGTCGTTATTAATAACTAGAAATTACGCATAAATTTTGCTAGCTTGGTAAATTATATAAACATAATTAGAAAATGGTAATTTGCTAAAAAGTATAATGTTATTAAATAAAGAGAGGAAGTCGCGTAATATGAAAAAAGCAATTCAACTAGGAGCAGGTAACATCGGCAGAGGGTTTATAGGTTCTTTACTTAGCCAATCAGGTTACCACGTAATATTTGCAGATGTAATGGAAAAAGTAGTAAACCAAATTAATACTGACAAAGCGTATACAATACACGTAATGGACACAGAATGCACTCAAGAGAGAGTAGAAAATGTAAGTGCTGTATTCTCAAACAAAGAAGAGTTTATCGATGCAATGAAAGAAGCAGAGATTTTAACTACAGCAGTGGGGCCAAATGTGTTAAAAATTGTCGCGCCTACAATTGCAAAAGGGATTAAGGCAAGACGCGAGGCACAGATAAATGAATACTTTAATATTATCGCATGCGAAAACGCGCTTAATGCAAGCTCTGGATTAAAAGAAAACGTATACCAAAGTTTAGATGACGAAGATAAAGCCTACGCGGATAAATACATTGGCTTCCCTAACTCATCAGTGGATAGAATAGTGCCACCAGCAAACTGCGAAAATCCTATAGATGTAGTGGTAGAAAAGTACTATGAGTGGAACGTAGAGAAAGCTGGGTTTAAAGGAGAAATCCCTAACATTGTAGGAATGAACTTGGCGGATAATTTATTGGCATACGTAGAAAGAAAGCTATTTACGCTAAATACAGGCCACGCAATATCAGCTTACCTAGGAGCGCTAAAAGGGCATCAGACTGTAGACCAGAGTATTAACGACCCTGAAATTTACCAAGTGGTAAAAGCAGCTATGAAAGAAAGTGGCGATGGTTTAATTAAAAAATATGACTTTGATGCAGATGCACATGGGGAATATATAGAAAAAATCATATCAAGATTTAAAAACACCCATTTAAAAGATGACGTTAGCAGAGTAGGCCGCGAGCCGTTAAGAAAGCTATCTGAAACTGATAGGCTAATAAAGCCAATGCAAACAGCATTATCATACCATCTACCAGTGGACCACCTAGTAGTAGGAGCAGCAGGAGCATTAAAGTTCGTAAATCCAGAAGACCCACAAAGTGTAAACTTACAAAATGATATAAAAGAAAAAGGCGTAGTGCAAGTAATTAAAGACGTTACGGGAATAACAGATGAAACAGTAGTACACAGCATAGCAGCTAAATACGACGAGCTGTAAAATTATTAATGGGACCGCTTAAGCATTGGCTGTAGTAAGTACAGAGGCGAGGTAGGGCTTAGGCACTTACTGAAGATAATAAGAAAAATAAAATTAAATTAATCGGAGGTATTACAATGTTAAAAGAACAAGTTACAATTATTTCACCATCAGGAATTCATGCGCGTCCAGCAGGCGATATAGTAAAAGCGGCAGGCAACTATGACTGCACAATCACATTAGCTAAAGGCGACAAAGAAATTCAAGCTAAAAGATTAATCTCAATCCTTGGTTTAGGAGCAAAACAAGGTGATGAAATTACAATTACAACTGATGGACCAGATGAAGAAGCTGCAATGGCTGAAATCAAAAAAGTGCTTTTAGAAGCACACTAAAACAAAACCAAGAGGTGCTTGTAATCATATTACAGGTACCTCTTTTTTATGTTGATAATAAACTTTAGCTATGATAAATATAATATAGTAAGCATAAGATAAATTAGTATAAAATACCATATAATACCAAAACCCTCTTGGTTAAACCAGCTAATAAACTATAACTTTAAATAGTTAAAGTGACTTAAACTAAATGCTAAAATTTGGAAATAATGATTAAAATGCAAAACAGTTGCAAATTTATATTGACTATTAGTATTGTAACGATATATAATTAATTTCAGGACGGAGGAAGCGCATGGCTTATAACACACAAAATCGAAAACTAATTTTGGAATACATAAAACAAGATAAATACGTATCAGTTAGTGATATATACAACGAGCTAACAAATCGTGGTAAGAAGATAAACAAATCTACGATTTATAGATACATTGATTATTTGGAGCAAGAGAAATTAATAATTCGCCATATAGATACAAATACAAAGAAGACGTATCTGCAGTATGTGGGGGATAATCAAACATGCCGAGGTCATTTGCATATGAAATGTAAGGAATGCGGGCTTACAGTGCATCTGCCAACGGATTTGTTAACAAAAACAGAGGAGCTTCATGAATTTGACGTGGAGTATGATACGTCTATAATTCAGGGGACATGTAAAATTTGTAAATAGGCAATGCCAAGGGGGTAAAAATGAGAAAGAATTTTTTGATAGGTTTAAGTGTAATTGGATTAGCATTAACAGGATGTAGTACAACTGCTGAGACTACGTATGAAGTACCAACACAGTTAGTGAATAATTTTAGTGCTAATAATAATTCATATGATATATTGTGTTCATCATACCCAATATATGAATGGACAAAAGCAGTGGTGGGAGATAGCCCTAATATAGAAGTGACATTGCTTATGGATAATGGAGTAGACCTTCATAATTACCAAGCGACAGCAGCGGATATTATAAAGATAAACACAAGTGACGTGTGTATATATATTGGTGGAGACTCTGAATATTGGATAGAAGATGTAGTAGAAGGCAATGGAATAAAGTTAATGAATGAGTTAGAAAATTATATAAAAGAAGAGGCTTATTCCGAGGGAATGCAGCACGACCACGACCATGACCACGACCATGACCACGATGACCACGACCACGATGACCATGACCATGACGACCATGACCATGACGACCATGACCATGACCATGACGACCATGACCACATTCATGAAGACGAAGCTGAAGAAGAAGCTTGCCAAATGGAATGTTGCGCTGTAACAACAGCCCATGTACATGATGATGAGCATATATGGTTATCTGCAAAACTAGCGGTTTTAGCTACTGAAATAATAGCAGATGCAGTAATCGCATTAGACCCAGCAAACGAGAGCATATATAATGCAAACGCACAAAGCTATATAACGCAGTTGGAGCAACTAGATAGCGCATTCCAAGAAGTAGTAGACAACAGCACCATAAACACGCTAATATTTGGCGATAGATTTCCTTTCTTATATTTAGTTGAAGACTATGGAATAGATTATTATGCTGCATTCTCAGGCTGTTCAACTGAAACTGAAGCAACGTTTGAAACGATAATCTTTTTAGCTGAAAAATTAGATGAAACAGATGCAGCGTCAGTATGCTATATATCTGATACAAACAAAAACATAGCAGAAGTAGTTTCATCTAGCGCAAATACTGAGCAACCATTGGTGCAATTTAATTCTATAGAAATAGTAACACCAGATGAGATAGCAGCAGGAGTAACGTATTTAGAATTAATGTATCAAAACGTAGCAGCACTAGAGAAAGCGCTACAATAATAAGCGGCGGCAGTAGCAGCAGCGCGAAGTTCTACGAAGTACAAAAAAGAAGCGGCAGCGATGTCGCTTTTTTTTATGCCCACAAATTTTATACGCAATAAAAAAAGGCTAGCCTAAGGCAGCCTTAATCCACTTCAAATTTCATATCCAGTATACTCAGCAATCATCTCCACATCCTTATCACCACGGCCAGAAATCGTAATCACCAACACATCCTCCGCAGTTAACGCTTTTTCCGCATCTCCAAAACCATTATTAATAAGCTTTATCGCAAGAGCCACAGCATGCGCGCTCTCTATCGCCGGAATAATCCCTTCAGTCTTTGCCAAATACCCAAACGCCTCCACAGCCTCATCATCCGTAATAGCGTAATACTTCGCTCGGTTAGTAACATGCAAAGAAGCGTGCTCTGGCCCTATTCCCGGATAATCCAAGCCTGCTGAAATAGAATGCACCGGCGCAATTTGCCCATACTCATCCTGACAAAAAAACGTTTTCATACCATGGAAAATCCCCACAGTACCACCCGTTATCGATGCCGCATGCCTTGGCGTATCAACTCCAGCCCCAGCAGCCTCCGCTCCATATAGCTTAACTTGCGTATCCCCAATAAAATCATAAAACGACCCTATTGCATTGCTTCCACCGCCAACACATGCCACCACAGCGCTTGGCAATCTCCCCTCAGCCTCTTGCACCTGCTGTTTAATCTCCTTGCCAATCACCGCCTGAAAGTCCCTCACAAGTTGCGGAAATGGATGCGGTCCCACCACGGAGCCTATTACATAATGCGTATCGTCAATTCGCTTAACCCACTCCCTAAGCGACTCGTTTACCGCGTCTTTTAACGTTTGCGTCCCACTTACCACAGTCACCACCTTAGCGCCAAGCAAATTCATTCGATACACATTTAGCGCCTGCCTTTGCGTATCTTCTCTACCCATAAAAATCTCACATTCCATCCCAAGCAGCGCCGCCACAGTAGCAGTTGCCACGCCATGTTGGCCTGCTCCTGTTTCAGCTATAACCCTAGTCTTGCCCATTTTCTTAGCCAGCAACATTTGCCCAAGCACATTGTTAATTTTATGAGAGCCTGTATGATTTAAATCTTCACGCTTAAGATATATTTTAGGACCCCCCAAATCGGCAGTCATTCGTTTTGCATAATATAAATTAGATGGGCGGTTAGCATATTGCGTATAAAGCTCTTGTAGCTCCTCGCAAAACTGCGGGTCGTCTTTATAGTGATTATATGCTGACTCCAACTCCTCAAGCGCGCTCATTAATGTTTCTGGGATAAACTGCCCCCCAAAACCTTCAAATCTTCCATTCATCTAAGTAGCCTCCGTTTTTATCTAAATTATTTTATCTAACTTATTTTATCATACTTACTCAATCACCAACAGCAAAACTTAGGTAAGCGACTTAATCTTATCCACAATAGCCTTAATTTTAGCAGCATCCTTAATACCACAAGACTCCACTCCAGAATTAATATCCACACAAAAAGCACCGCTACTAACTGCTGCGTCAACATTCTCAATATTAATACCGCCAGCAATAAAAAACTGATGCTTCATAGGCGGAATTAGAGAGTAGTCAAACACCTTACCAACACCGCCGTAGCTACAAGGGGAATAAGTATCTAGCAGAAGGAAGTCGCAAACGGAGCTATCAGCAGCAGCGATTTGTGCACAGCTACAAACGCGAACGACCTTAATCACAGGCTTATTAAACCGAGCTTTAACCTCAGCGATAAACTCCTCATCCTCATCACCATGAAGCTGGAATAAATCGATAAAAGGAGCAGCAGCATCAAGCAACTCCATTTCGGCATTAACAAAAACGCCAATAATATTCGTATTAGCTAAATCCAGCTGCTGTTTAATAAGAGCAATCTGCTCCACAGCAACATTACGCCGACTTGGCGCTAAAATAAAACCTAAATAATCCGGCATAACGCCAGCATCAAGCAGCTGATTGGCTGATTGAATGCCACAAATTTTAATCTTCATAACTAATTGTTTCACACCCCTTATTTATTAATTTCAATCCGCTTAAAGTGTCATTTCAATCCACGTGTTTCAATCCCCTTAGAGTATCTAATGCAAGCTTCTTATCATCCTGACGCATAAGCACCTCGCCTACAAGTGCCGCGTCCACATCTGCATCAATCAACTTTAAGACATCTTCCCTAGTAGCAATCCCGCTTTCTGCTACGTATAAAATCTTACTAGGCACAAACTTCCTAAGCTTAATACAAGTGTTAATATCCACCTCAAAAGTTTTTAGGTCTCTATTATTAACCCCAATAATACTAGCCCCAGCGTCAATCGCTCGCTTAACTTCAGTCTCATCATGCGCTTCTACCAGAGCATTCATACGGAAGAAGTTAATTAAATATATAAGCCTCTCAAGCTCCTTATCACTAAGAATGGCGCAAATCAGCAGCACCGCACTTGCACCGCTTATCTTCGCTTGATACACCTGATATTCGCTAATTATAAAATCCTTTTGCAACGTTGGTATAGTTGACATCTCGCTTATTCGTTGTAGGTATTTTATATTACCCAAAAAATAGTTAGGCTCGGTCAATATCGAAATCGCAGAAGCTCCGGCTTGCTCATAATCCTCGGCAATTTGCATAAAGTCAAACTTTTGCGCAATCACTCCTTTTGATGGCGATGCTTTCTTAACCTCACAAATAAAGCATATTTCTTTATCAGCACTACGCGTTATAGCTGGCTTAAAATCTAGCGTTCCATTGCGGTCTCTGGCCAAGCTTTCCAATAAATCTATAGGTATAAACCTCATCTGGTCTTCTACTCGCTGTCTTGTTGCAGTTACTATTTTGTCTAAAATCATATCCTACCCTCTCTATATTAAAAATTACTTAAAAGCATTAGTCGCTTCCACCAGCTGTTCTAACTTCGCTAGCGCTAGGCCGCTGTCAATCACCTCTTTAGCCTTAGCTACACAATCTTGCAAGTCAGCGTCATGGCTTGCTATATAAATACCCACGGCAGCATTTAATATTACTACATCTCGCTTTGGACCCGTTATGTCGCCTGATAATATACCTTTTGTTATTATCGCATTTTGCTCAGCATCTCCGCCCACCAAATCTTCTGGCTGGCATAGCTCAAATCCATAGTCGAGTGGGTCTATATTATACGATAATATCATCCCATTTGTTACCTCGCATGCATACGTTTTGCCCGTTAATGTCACCTCATCTAGCCCATCGCTTCCATGCACTACTAAAGCTTGCGTCAATCCCAAGTTGTCTAACACCTGCGCCATCGGCTCCACCAAGTCTTTGCTATATACTCCCATAAGCTGAAAATCCGCAAGCGCTGGATTTAGTAGCGGTCCTAGCAAGTTAAATACTGTTCTTATCTTCATCTTGCTTCTAGTTGATGCAACATGTTTCATAGATGAATGAAACGCCGGCGCAAACATAAACGTCATATTTACATCGTCAAGCACTCGTTGCGCCTGCTCCGCACTTAGGTGGATATTTACTCCAAGCGCATCCAACACATCCGCAGAACCGCTCTTGCTAGAAACGCTTCTGTTGCCGTGCTTCGCAACTCCAATCCCTGCTGCTGCCACTACAAATGCTGTTGTCGTAGATATGTTAAACGTATTCGCCGAGTCGCCTCCAGTTCCCACAATATCCACAACTTCTTTAGTAGCCGTTACAGCCTGATGGCGCAGCGCATTTGTAAATGCTGTTATCTCATCCACGCTCTCACCCTTCATCCTAAGCGCGGTTAAAAAAGTCGCTATAGTTACCTCGTCCACATTGCCACTCATAAGCTCGTGCATAACTTCTGTAGCCTGCTCGGCCGTTAAGTCATTGCCTTCTACAATTAAATTAATTGCTTGCTTTATCATAGTATCATCCTCCAAAACGCTTCTTACTAAATTGTCTTAATAAATTGTATTAGCTATAGTATTCTTTTATACCCCTAAATTTGATTTGCTAATACTTAAAAAATTGTGAATTATTTCTGCCCCATTTGCTGTTAATATCGACTCAGGATGAAACTGCACTCCGTATATATTATAATCCACATGCTTTACCGCCATCACCTCATCATGCTCCATTGATGTTGCGATTACACTTAAGCTTTCTGGCAACTCCTCGCCTATTAGCGAATGATAGCGCCCGACTAAAATTAAGTCAGCTAAGCCTTTAAACAACTCATTGTCTTGGTCTACATAAATCATACTAGACTTGCCATGCATAAGCTGTTTTGCGTAACTGATTTTACCTCCAAATGCCTCGCATATAGCCTGATGACCCAAGCATACTCCTAGTATTGGCGTATCTGCACAATCCGTCACAATCTGCTTACATATGCCAGCGTCTTTAGGTCGCCCGGGGCCAGGCGATAATATTATATGCGACGGATTTAGCTGCTTTATCTGTTCCACCGTAATTTCATCATTGCGCTTTACTTTTACATTATCGTCTATCATCTGTACTAAGTTGTATGTGAAGCTATCGTAATTGTCTATTACTAAAACCATATAGTCTCCTCCTAAAATGCATTAATATCCTTAGCAGCCTCCACAGCCGATATAACCGCGCTTGCCTTATGCCAACATTCGTTAAACTCACTCTCTGCTATGCTATCATATACAATGCCAGCTCCAGCCTGCACAAATATTTTCTTGCCATCGTATACAGCAGTTCTAATTGCTATACACATATCCAAATTCCCCGATAAATCTATATAGCCTATTGCACCGCCGTATATACCGCGCGGATTATTCTCAAGCTCTGCAATAATCTCACATGCGCGAAACTTTGGCGCTCCAGATAGCGTACCGGCTGGCAGCAGCGAACTTATGGCGCTAAATGCATCGTACATACTGTGTAGCTGGCCAGTAACTACCGATGCTATATGCATTACGCGCGAGTAGCGATGGATTTCCATATACTCCTCCACCTCCACGCTACCACGCTTAGCAATTCTGCCTACGTCATTACGCGCTAAATCCACAAGCATATTATGCTCTGCCAGCTCCTTCTCATCCTGTAGTAGCTCATACTCAAACTCCTTATCCTCAGTATGATTACGTCCGCGCGGTCTGCTACCTGCCACTGGGAATGTTGTCACCTTATTATCAACAACTTTAACCAACGTTTCTGGCGACGCTCCGCATATCTCCAAATCACCGTACTTAATAAAATACATATATGGCGATGGATTGTTTACACGAAGCACTCTATATACATCAATCAAACTACCACTATAGCTAGACTCAAACCGCCTAGATAGCACCACCTGAAATATATCGCCTTGCTCAATATACTCCTTAGCTCGCGCCACCATCTGTGCATAAAGAGGTAGACCTATATTGCTACAAAAATGCACCTTAGATGCCTCGGCTGTTTTAGTATTTGTATTACCATGGCGCACAAGCTCCACAATTCGGCCAATCTCCGCAAGCGTATTAGTATAGTTTTCTTGCAAATTATCTAGCTTCATATTTACAATGATAATAATCTTTTTGCGCAAATTATCAAACGCAATTACCTTATCGAATAACTTAAGCTCAAAGTCGTTATATTTATTGCTAGGCAAATTAAGCTTTGGCTCCGTATAATTAATCATCTCATACGCCATATAACCAACGAAACCACCCGTAAATGGCGGCAGACTATCGATTTGTGGCGAGCGGTATTTATCGACATACTTACGCAAAATCTCGATTGGGTCATCAGTAAGCTTAGTGCTGCCTCCGTCTTTACTTACGGTGGTAACACCAGCCTTATACGAAACACTTAATATAGGGTCGTATCCTAAAAACGTATATCTACCAATGCTATCCTCATTTTCAACGCTCTCTAGCAGATAAAAATCCTTGCTAATATTACTAATGCTTTTTAACAAATTGATGGGGGTAGTAACATCCGCGTAAATTTGGGTACTTAGCGGATACATTTTATAATCTTTCTGATAGGTTGCAACTTTTTCTAACTTAGTCATTTAATGTTCCTTTCGATTGGTATGACTTCCATTTTTATTTATATTGCCCGTACGAATGTTTTTTAATTCTTTTTAGGCATAAAAAATTGGAATCAAAGTCGTGCGTTAGCAAGACTTAAAAATTTGCTTATAAATTTAGACGAAACAATTGGAATCAAAGTCGTGCGTTAGCAAGGGTTAAAAATTTGCATATAAATTTAGACGAAAACAATTGGGCATAAAAAAAAGTCCTGCGTTAGCAAGACTTAAAAATTTACCGCCTATTATATATAAATCTAGAAATAATACAAGCTATCTCGGCTCTAGTCGCTGTGCTATCTGGGTCAAGTATGCCTCCGTCTTTACCTGCAATAATGCCACTGCTAACCGCCCACTCAAATGCATCCACTGCCCATTCGGCAACTTCTTCTGCATCATTAAAATCAGTTAACTCATACTCCACATTTACGGAGTAGCCTTTAGTTTGTGCATAATTATATAACACGGAAACTAGCTGTTGGCGAGTGATATTCTCGCTTGGTGAAAATACATCGTCAACGAAATCTATAAATAAATCGCTAGCCCAATTTACAGGCGTTGCATACCAAGCAGTAGATGCAATATCGCTATAAGGAGTTGCTAGCGAAGGTGTGTTACCGTTTAAGCGATATAATATAGTAGCGATTTGGGCGCGAGTTGCTGGAGAGCTAGGTTCAAAGCTAGTTTCACTAACGCCAGTCATAAGGCCGTTTGCATATATTAGAGCTACATCAGAGTAGTACCACGCATCTTCGGAAATATCGTCGAAAATATCGGCTAATTTTACGGAAGATATAATAGCGTCAAAGTCAAATGTGCTAACAGTGTAGTCGGTGTCGCTAGAACTGCTGATGCTAGACGAGCTACTAGAACTGCTGTCACTTGAGGAGTTACTAGAACTGCTGTCGCTTGAGGAGCTACTAGAGCTAGAGCTAGAACTTCCGCTGGAGCTAGAGCTAGAGCTGCTGCTTCCGCTAGAGCTGCTAGAGCTATCGCTAGATGAGCTGCTAGAGTCGCTGCTACTAGAATCGCTACTAGAGTCATTGCTACTAGAGTCATTGCTACTAGAATCGTTGCTACTTGAATCATTGCTACTTGAATCATTGCTACTAGAATCACTACCAGAATCACTACTTGAAATAACATTTACCGTTATAACAACCGGATTACTTACGTTACCAGAATAATCTGTTGCGGTACATCTTAAAATATACGTACCCGCTACTGACGTATTTACAGCAGATACGGCGCTACCGTTTAGCGTAATATCTATATCCACCGGCAGTTCACCATCCACATCATCATAAGCTGTAATAAATGGCATATAAAAATTCTCGCCTTGCTCCAACGTCATAGTAGTAGTGCTACCAAAATAAATAATCACAGGCACAGCTACATCTGTTGTTCCATCTCCATTAGAATTTCCCAAACTTCCCCCATCTTCTGTTCCTGTTCCATCTGCATCTCCATCATCACTTTGGTTTTCGTCTCCTGCATTTCCAGCATCTTCATCACCTGCATCACTTCCATTGCTTCCTGATTCTCCATTAGCATTCCCTCCTAAACCATCGTCCGCATTATCATCATCCGCATCATCCGCCGCATTATCATGCGAATTATCATCCGCATTGTCTTGCGAATCATCCGTAACATCATCTAAATCTTTTAAGCTGCCGCTTACCAAATCTTCGGTATCATTATCTAAATCAAAATCCAAATCTTCCGCATTATCAAAATCATCGGTATCCTTATCAAAATCCAAATCATCTAAATCTTTTAAGCTGCCACTTACCAAATCTTCCGCATCCAAATCTTCCGTATCTTCCGTATCATCTTCATCCAAATCATTTAAGCTACCGCTCACCAAATCGTCTACTCCAGCATCTCCTTCTCCTGTCGTATCATCTCCCTTATCGCCTGCACCATCACCTGCATCTCCAGCATCTTCCTCATCTCCGCTTCCAGCACCTCCAGGTCCTGCTGCATCGCCATTCTCTCCATCACCTGCATCATCTCCTGCATCATCGACTGCATCTCCAGCATCATCCCCTGCATCACCTGCATCGTCTCCTGCATCGTCTTCTGTATCATATCCTGCATTATGTTCTGCATCATCTCCTTCATCATCTGTTCCCTCACCTGTTGTACTATCTTCTCCGGCATCGTTTTCTCTTCCATCATCATCATCATCCTCCTCATTATCTAGATTATCTCCATTATCTCCATTATCCGAATCATCCTCTACATCTTCCCTGTCACCACTGCCGCCATCATCATCTGATTCATCGCCTGTGTCTCCTGCATTATCATCTGCATCATCGTGTGTATTATCGTCTGCATCTCCTGCATCGTCGCTTCCGTCGTCTCCGTTGTCATCGGCCTTATCGTCTCCATCGCTTGCATCGTCTCCATCATCGCCTGTATCTCCTGCATCACCTGCATCGTCACTTCCGTCATCATCTGTACCTCCGATATCGTCGCCTCCGACATCGTCTGCATCGACTTTGTCATCATTATCGTCGTCTGCATCATCTGCATCATCGTCTGCACCGTCGTCTGCATCGTCTGCATCATCTCGTGCATCATCTGCATCTCCAGCATCTTCCTCACCACCTTCTACAAAATCTTCAACGCTTGCATCCACAAAAATCAAACACTTGGCGCTAAACTCTCCGTCCACCGTCGTTACTATAACATATGCCGAACCCTCTGCCGCTGCTGTTACCAACCCTGACTGATTTACTGTTATAATGTTTGTATTAGTACTACTCCAAGTTAACGAACTATCAGTCGCATCCTCCGGCAACACCACTGCCCTAAGTTGCAGTCTATCGCCTTTTTCCAAGCTAATAGAAGAGGTTGTTAAGCTTACTCCTGTCACTGGCACCGCGCTTGGAGCAACCTCCACATCAGCACTATCCGAAAAATTGCCATCCACAGTTTTAACCGTAATCACAGCAGTACCATCCTTCACTGCTTTTACCAAACCCGTTTCATCTACAGTAGCTACAAATTCATTGCTAGAAGTCCACACCAAAGCTTGGTTGGTGGCATTAGTCGGCGTAACTGTTGCTAATAGCTGCCTAAAGTCACCTTGGGTCATATCTAATGAATTCTCGCTTAAAGTCACTCCCGTTGTAGCAATCGATTTAGCGTTAATAGTCACTCGGCAACTTGCTATAAACTGCCCATCTTGGCTAACAGCATACACCACCGTAGTTCCTGGGCTAAGCCCTGATACTAACCCATCTGATACAGTCGCAATAGTAGTATCATCGCTAAACCATAAAATGGATTGGTTAGTCGCATCAGTCGGCGCAATAGTCGCTCTAAGCTGCAATCTATCTCCCACCTCAATATTTGCTGTCACTACATTAACGCTAACACCTGTTACAGCAATATAATCCTCGCTATCATTGCTAATAGTCACTACACAACAAGCCTCCTGAGTATCACTTCTTACCCAAATAGTAGCAACCCCATACGCATTAGCAGTAACCATACCATCTTCATCTACAGTAGCTATATACTCATTATCTGATTCCCAACTAACATTAGTTGGCCCCGAAGCTCTAAGTTGCAGTCTATCTCCCAAATCCAAATTTATAGCATAAGTATTTAACTGCAGCTGAGGCTCCACAATATTTATTCTAATAGTATCAGACACAAACATACTGTCATCTGAAATGGCACTAATAAAAAGCATCCCTGCCTTATGAGCAGTTAACAAGCCGTTAGAGTCAATTGAACCTATTTCGTAATCACTAGTGGACCAGTTGATTTTCTGGTTTGTGGCATTAGTTGGAGCTATAGTTGCATCAAGTTGAAAAGTCTCCCCAACTATAATTTCGGATACCTCACTAGATATACTTATATCACTTACACGAACTGGTTCTATACTCATATTTGTAGACAACACAGCCCCCGAGCTTAAGTTTAACGAAACTATATAAGTGCCGAAGTCCACATCCACATCAGCCAAATCTACCACAAAAGAGCCATCAGCGCTTAACCTAGCAGAGCAAATAGTAGTTTTACCATTAAAGCTAACGCTTAAGTCAAACATAGCCCCTGTGAATTCATCAATCCAGTTAGAGTTAGCGCCCACACAGTTTATAATAAGTTCAGTCATATCCAAACTAATAGCGCTAGAAATAACTAAGCCAGTCGGCTCTATTAGCGCCATATCCACACCATACCGAATAGACTTTTCAAACGCAGCAGTTGCGCTAAGTAACTCGGCAAGCGCACTATCAATCTGAGTTTGTGTACAATCTATGCTCGCTGCCATAAGCTGTGCTGATACAATAACAGCTTCAAACTCACTGTAGACAGCAGGCGTTACCCACATGTCATTCTCATACGTATCTAAACCATTGTCGCTAACAATAACGCTCCGCAGCAAATCAAACGCATCTTGGGTAGCGCTACTTAGGCTAGTAGTACTTACTGCTGAGCTAACTGTAGTAATATAAACAGGTTCTACAAAAGTATTTGCCAAACTGTCATGAATTATCCTAAACCCATACGTTCCACTATCATAAATTTCACTAGTAATATTACCGTTTGCATTAGTAGCAGTAACGCTAAAATTAACTAAGCTAGAAATAGGCTCGTCGTCTAAAGTAATAGTAACATCAGCGTTATTTAACAAAGTCGCCAAAGCGTCTATGGCCGATGTACTATATGGGACGCTTATAGAAGCAGTACCAGCTGGAATGGAGGCTTCTACGCTATGGAACTGTACGTAAATCTCAGCCGCCGCCATAGCAACTGCGTCTTTATACACGGTAAATAAAAACCGTCCGTTTTGGCCCCATATCGGTGTAGTGCTAACATCTCCATCAAAAAGCTCTCTAGCAACACCCGCTACTGTTACAGTATATGTAGAATCAGATAAAAACTCGACTGGTGTAACAATAGTTAATATATCATCTGAAGTTAAATTTGGGTCGTATTTTAAACTGAATTTGTCAGCCTCCCCATCGGTATTAGAAAGTACTGTAGCTAAAGCTTCCTTAGCAGATAAATCATCGCTAGCATATATAACTGGAGTACCATATGCCACCAAATACATAGCTCCACTTTCAAAAGTTAAATCCAAGTCAATGCTAACTTTTAAATCATTATTTTCTATAATGAAAGTATGAACACCATTGCTACCCCATGTTGGCGATGCTAAGTATACATTAAAATAATAACAAAATTCCTCAAACGAACTAAAAGTCCACTGAGTTAATAGCAACCCATTAGTAGTGTCGCTATCATACATAAGTCTAACTTGTTGCGATAAGTTAGAACTAGTGCTAGTTGCTAAAGCGGAATAAACTGTTTGTGCAGCAGACTGATATAATCCAACACTATTTAAAGCCGGATTAGCACCGATGTCATCACCAACAATAGCCACCAACTTTGCAAACCCAATATTTATTTCAATTTCATTAGATGTAACAGTTTGATTGTCATAAGTCCGGCTTATAGAAAAAGTATAAGCACCATCCTGCACTCCCCAAGTCTTGTTACTTGTATCATTAATAGTATAAGTAACGCCCGGCTCCTCATCTAAACTAACAATCTCTTTTCCATCAAAGTCGATTCTCACATGATTATTTAACAAACCATCATCAGAACCACCTATCTTAGACGTAATTAGTTGTATAAAAGTAGTCTCGTCTGGGTCTACCCTATACAACTCCCTAGCGCTAGAGTCTAGCCAAATACTTAGTTGTCCGTTTTGTAGTGTTGTTGCATAAAGCGAATTGGTATCAAGTTGCTCATAAGCCCACTGGCTAGCTGCATAAGTAGGGCTTATACCAAGCATTATTGCTGTTACTATTATACTCATTCTTTTTGATTGATTTCTCATTACTTTCCCCCTATGTTGTTTCATACTCAGATTATACTATACCAAATGGTTTTTAGCAATTATCCTTATAATATTTTATTACTATGCTCTTCATTTTAGTTCTTAAATCTCTATTATATTCAAAGCTATTGTTAATTGTGCATTAAAAATACGCCCTCTTTTGTTGAAGGCGCTATAGTTAAAGGTGGAAGAAATAATCAGTTTTATCATTAATTACACGAATAGTTACAGTGTAATTTGTGGACGTAATAATATAAGTACCTATTTGCTCAAAGTCGATAGAGGAGACAATATCGCCGTTAAAAGTAATAAGCGTCTCATCTGAACAATCTGGGATAATAAAACCATTACCTTTTACTACAGTAAAAAAGCTTTGGCTAATATGGTCAACGTCTTGGCTAACATCTTGGCCTTGGCTAAAATTTAATGCGGTTTGTCTAAATGCAACATAATCTCCTTGGCTATAACCATAGAAACTATTAGCGCTACTACTAATTTCATTATATACACCACCTTCATTATACATAAAACTTGGTTCCAAAAAATCACTAGCAAATGCGGTTGTAGGACAAAGTGTTGCTAAAATAATGCAGAATGTTTTTAGATTCATCTGAAAGCCTCCTTTATATTCAATCGACTACATAAACAAGAAATAAGTTTTATTAAGTATATTACTGTACAAACGTTTTAATGCTAAAAAAAAGGTAGTACTCATTTGCGAGCACTACCTTTTTGAATCTAGTATATGAGGGCGCTTACTCTCCGGTTGCACCTCTTCTAATATTAAATAATCCATATCCTGCTTAGAAATAGCTGCTAAGCGTTTAGCTGAAACAAAGTAGAATATAACGCCCAAACCTACCCAAACACCTAAAGCGATAAAGCTTTGAGGAAGCATAAAAGCTGGCGAGAATGGAAGAATTAATAAAAGAAGAATTCCAAAAGAAATGCCAGCCCCTGCTAAAGCTGTAAATTGGGAAATTCTATTTTCATCTGCTGGAGTACCGTAGTAACGGATTAAAACGAAAGCACATGCGCAAGTAAAGAAGTAGCCAATTGACGTACCAACAGCACTCATATCAACAACCCACGTAATAACTTCGCGCCCAAAGAACGGGCATAAGCAACAAATCGCGCCTACGAAAACGATACATACAGTAGGAGTATTATACTCCTTATGCACAGAACCAAAAACTTGTGGCAACATACGCGCACGACCCATACTAAACAATAGCCTACTAGCAGTCATATAAAAACCGTTAAGGCCCGTAAAAATCCCCATACAAACCGAAATAGCAACAAACATAACGCCAGCACGACCCATCGCCATACTAAGCACCTCGCCAGTATACCACTGTACATCCAAGTTAATCACCTGTTGCCACGGGATAACCACATCAGTAACTAGCGAAATGGCTGCATAAATAAGAGCGCCAACAACTAGAGAGGAAGTAATTAAAAATTTAGCCTTATGCGGAGGGAAATCATATTCCTCAGCAGCTTGTGGTATGCAGTCAAAACCACAATATAAAAATGGAGATAATGCTAATATAGAAATTAAGCCAGCCATAAAAGATTTATCAACACCGTAAAGCGGCTGCAAATTCTCGACTTTAAAATTACCCGTAAATACAGTACCAGCTACAGATACTACAACTGCAAGACACATAATAAGCACCATAACAAGCTGTAAATTCCCCACAGACTTTACACCGCGGTAATTTTTAAAGCCAAATAAAATTATAAAAAAGCACGAAAGTAGCACTTCTCCAAAATATACGTCATGGCCTGCAATAGTATACATATAACTAAAATTAAGCGTATCCGGCAACAAAAAGCCAACCAGCAGCGGCAGCGCAGTTGCATTTAGCGCCACTGTGGACATATATCCTAACGAAAGCATCCAGCCGCACACAAAAGCAATATTCCTGCCAAAGCCTTTATAAGCATATGCAAACTCGCCCCCAGCAACTGGAAACTTCGCAATCATATAAGAATAGCTATAGCCTATAACAATCATCAACAGACCGCCCAAAATAAAACCAATAATTAGTGGCAGCGGACCGCCAGCTCGAATGGTCCAGTTAGCACCTTGAATAAAACATCCCCAACCGATAATTGAACCGACAGCTACTGCCCAAATGGCTCCAGGTCCTAAATTTTTCTCTAACTTATTTCTCTCCATAATATTCCCTCCCTAATTGTCAACCTTTTAGTTTGGTAACTCCAAATTACTGCTGGCTAATAGTATACTGCTCCTCAATGTCTACCACATAAATTTTACCATCGCCAGGACTTCCCATTTCCCCCGTTTTTGCTGTGCGTACAATTATGTCAATTACTTCAGTTTTATTGTGATTTTCTACCACTATATATAGCATGCTCTTCTCCATCTCCGGATGAGAATTGCTAGCATTCTTTAAAATCTGCTGACGGCCACGCCCATTCACCGCCCATTTGCTATAGCCGTTAAAGCCACAACTCGCAAGCGCTCTTGTAACCGCCCCAATCTTCTCTGGTCTCACAATTGCCGTAATTAACTTCACGTTAAACGCCACCTTTCATAACATTAAACAATTCTAACTACCTCATACTATTATACATTTGTTTAAGCATCTGTTCAGTAATTTTCACTGGATTGTTATCTAAATTTGGGTGTTTGCTAGCAATAACTAGTTCATCAATTTGTTTATCAGATAACTGAAATTGTGATAAGTCAGTACGCAGTCCTACGTTTTGTTTTAAAGTAACGATGGCATTAGCCAAATCATCACAATCTTTAAAGCCTAGCTTTCTAGCCAGTTGTAGTACTTTACCGTTAGATGCATTTTTATTGACGCGCACAAAATAGTCAAGTGTAAGCCCGCAAGCTTCACCATGAGGAATGTTATAAATGGCAGTTAGTGGATAAGAACATGCGTGGGAGCCAGTGGTTTTAGGCAGATTAAAAGCTAAGCCGGCTAGTAAAGAAGCTTCGCACATCTTAGCTCTAGCAACTTTATCATACCCATCATTATAAGCTCGCTCCAAATAAGCAAAGACTAGCTCCATACTCTCGATAGCTAAAGCGTCGCAAATAGGCAAGCTTTTTTTGCTCCAATAAGCCTCAAGCGCATGCGATAATACATCTATGCCAGATGATGCAGTAATGTCTTTAGGCAAAGAATACGTAAGCTGTGGGTCAATAATAGCGTAATCAGGATAAAATCCATCCGAAACAATCGGCGCTTTTTTATCGCCATCAGTAAGCACCGATACACAAGTAACTTCGCTTGCTGTACCTGCTGTAGTTGGCACAGCTATAATAGGCAAGTGATTAGCCGAAATACTAACGCCAGTTCCATGGTACTTTCTAATAGATGCATCTTCTAACGCAATAGTAGCCGCCGCTTTAGCCGCATCCATAGCGCTTCCACCGCCAATAACTACGACAAAATCAATATTATTCGCTCTAATAACATTAGCACAATTATCAACTTCATCCACACTAGGATTAGGAGAAATATCCCCAAATACAGCTACAAGTAGGCCGTCGCTATCATCCATCACTTGTTTGGCAAATCCACTTTTAATAAAAAACTTAGTACAAACAAGAATACCTCGGTTGCCTCCTAATTTAATAGCAACATCTTTAATCTCACTAACACGTCCTTCTCCAAATAAAATTTCTACCGGTTGAATATAATTCCACATTCTTTTTTCCTCCTATAAATTTGCTAAACCCCAAGGATTGCACTAATATAAATATTCACCCAAGCTAGTGAATATGTTTGTAAAATGTATAATCTCATGCTACGAAGGTACGCGGGCTACGTACTCTATATATACATAATTTACATAAGCTGAGGTTATGAAGGTACGCCATCTACGTACTCTACCGTTATAAAGGCACGCGGACTACGTACTCTATATATACACAATTTACATAAGCTGAGGTTATGAAGGTACGCCATCTACGTACTCTACTGTTATAAAGGCACGCGGGCTACGTACTCTATATCTATATTAATCCAACGCTATAAAGGCACGGGGTCTACGTAGTCTATATAATCTCATGCTACAAAGGCACGGGGACTACGTACTTAAAGCATTTCATCTATATTATCTATATTATCTACGCTAAATATTCACTATCGATTATAGATAATACTTCATCTACATAAGGTAAGTATTCATTTAACTGCTCCTCGGTAATAATTAGCGGAGGACACATACAAATATTATTTTCACGACCAAAAGTTAAATATCCTCGTTTTCTAAGTTCACCAAAAATTCTAGGCATTACTTCACTTGACTTACCATAAGCAACTATAGGAGTGCGAGTCTGTTTGTCGCTTACAATTTCAATAGAACCAAAAAGCCCCATACAACGAACATCACCAACGCATTTATGCTTAAGTAGCATCTCATCCATAAACTCAGCCAAAATAGTATGCATCTTAGCAACATGGCCTTCAATGTCATGTTCAATGTAATAATCAATGGAAGCAACACCAGCAGCACAAGCAAGCGTATGACCAGAGTAAGTTAAACCACATTGCAAAACGTTTTGTTCAAAATAGCTAGCAACCTTATCATTAACAATAACACCGCCAAGTGGCACGTAACCGCTATTAACGCCTTTAGCAAAAGTGATAATATCAGGTTTAAGATTATAGTTTTGCCAGCAGAACCATTTGCCAGTTCTAAAAAACCCAGTCATAACCTCATCACAAATCATAAGAATATCATACTTATCGCATAAAGCGCGAATTCCTTCCAAATAGCCAGTCGGAGGTAAAATTACGCCATTACCACCAACGATAGGTTCCACAAGGATAGCAGCAACATTTTGTGGGCCTTCGTAAATAAGCTTAAGCTCTAAATCTTTTAATGAAATTTGTGTTAACACATCATCATCAACCCCCATAGTATAGCCGTCTTGATATACATAAGGATTAAGGAAATGAACAAACCCAGTAGCGCCACCTAATTCAGCCGAAAACCTTCGCCAGTCACCAGATGCATGAGCAGCACCTAAAGTAGCGCCGTGGTAGCTTCTGTAGCCAGAGAAAATCTTAGTTCTGCCAGTAGCCATCCTAGCCATCTTAATGGCATTTTCATTAGCTTCGCCCCCACCGCTAGTAAAGAAGACTCTTTTATATGTATCCGCGCCTGCAATATCAACTAATTTTTTAGCTAGTAAAGACTTAGGTTCCGTAGCAAAAGGAGGAGATAAAAAACAAAACTTATCAATCTGAGCTTTAAGAGCATCAGAAATAGCAATATTTTTATGCCCTAAATTTGCGTTAACTAATAAAGAAGACATATCGGCATATTTATTTCCATCATAATCCCATAAATAAATTCCGTCAGCATCACTTATAGCAAGAGCTGGCGCACCAGATTTTGACCAAGATTGCATAACGTATTGTTGGTGTAATTTACTAACATCACTCATAAAAAAATCCCTCCCAAAAAATCTACAAAAAAAATAGGCAAATAGTTCCCAAGCTAAGCTTAGGCTCCCTTGCCTTTAATATAGTTTAATGTTATCACAATATAAAATTAGTGTCAATATAATAATAAGCATAAGTAAAATTTTGTTAAATACGCTTGGCTCTTAACTTAAATTGTAGTCACAATTGTAATATTTGCCATTACTTATATTTAATATTGCAAAATCTATTTTAGTATATGCTTATAAAATAGCAAATCTACAAACTTTTCGTAGTTACAATTGCAATATATAAAAGCTATAAAATCAAATTAGCTACAAATATAAAAAGTATCTAACGTTCTTTTAGCGCGAAGTTGTTCATAAATAATTGGCTGAACCTTATCGATAGAAATGACTTCATTAAATTTAACGATTTCCAAAAAATAAACAAAAGCTCTATTAGCGCGCTCAAAATCCTCGCAACACTTATCTAAATCAATTGCAGGCTGCACCAAACAATCATCAATATTTTTAAACAATCCAAAAAGAGCGCGAAGCTCCGCGTCACATATGCAACCTAACGACTGCAAAGACTTAATATGTTCACAGCTATTGCCAGCACATAGCTTTAAAGTATTAACCAACCCCATAACTAGCCCTCCTAAATAATTAGCATACTAACAATATATTCAACAGCCTAGCAAACGGTTAACGAAAAATTATATTTTATTTTTATAACAAAGCTTTCTACTTTTTGCTATTTATGGTAATATATATTTATATACTAAAGTTAGAAAAAAGTGATAACAAAATAAGGAGGGAAGTTTCTGATGAAACCTAATTATATTGATTTAAGGAAAATCAGGTTAGAGGCGGAGTTTTATTATAGAAATAGAGAGTTTTATTGTTCTGAGGCAATATTAAAAACAATAAAAGATGCGTTTATACCTAATCTTCCAGATGACATACTCGCGCTAGCTTCTGGATTTCCATTAGGTATGGGAACTGGGACATGTACTTGTGGGGCATTGTCTGGCGGAGTGCTATCGATAGGTTTAATATTCGGCCGCAGCCAGGCCAGTGATGCAAAGGTGGAATATACAATGGCGCTAAGTCGAGAGCTTGTGGATACATTTACGTATATTCATAATACAAACGTTTGTAATGAACTGCTGCGCGGAGTAACATTAGGGACAGAAAAGCATGACGATATTTGTACACGCTTTACAGGAGAAGTGGCTGTAGTAACTGCAAAAATTATATGTAGGGAATTAAAAGTGCCTACGCTTTAACTTATAACATTAAAAAAAGCTAAGATAAAAGTCTTAGCTTTCTTTAGTTTAATAAGAGTTCAGAACCAACTCGGTTAAAGCATGTGCAACGCCTTCATCATCGTTAGATTTGGTAATAAACTGAGCAATTTGCTTTATTTCATCAAAAGCATTACCCATTGCAACCCCCATACCAGCATACTCAATCATATGAGCATCATTACCAGCATCGCCGATAGAAATTATTTCATCTTGTTTTATGTTAAGATGGTGTGCTAACTTTTCAAGTCCCTCACCTTTATTAGCATTTGGAGCTGAAAATTCCAAGAAGAACGGCATACTTCTAACAACAGTAAATTTGGTATACAACTCTTTTGGCAACTTAGGAATAGCCTCATCTAAAACTTCTGGCTCATCGATTATCATAATTTTGATTATATCCTCATTATTATCAATGTCGTTAAAGTCTACAATATGGCAATCAATGCCATTAAGCTTACATTCAACCTCAGTATATTTAGACATCTTAGGAGCAATACACCCTTTAGTAGAAAAGGCTTGGATGTTTAAACCTAGGTTCTTAGCAATATCATATACATAATGTAAATCCTCGCCCTTAAGCACTGTGCGACCCACGATATTCTCAGAAGCTATGCTTTGCACCAAAGCGCCATTAAAACAAATAACATAGTCCTCATCCGTAGTCATATCTAGCTCTTTAATATAAGACCTAACGCCATCTAGAGGCCTACCAGTAGCAATCACCACCTTAACCCCTTTATCTCTAATCGCATCAATAGCTTGCTTACTACCATCTGAAATAGTGTGATTAGACTGTAGTAAAGTTCCATCCATATCAATCGCAACTAACTTATACATAAAAGACTCCTTTAAACCGAATTTGATTACATGTCATTATAACCACTTATTGGTAATTTGTCTAGGTGAAATTATTCGCCAACTTTAGTAATAACTTTACTTTCCACCAAATCAAGCGACACTGTGCCAAAATGCCTGCTGTCCAAGCTAACTTCGCGGTTATCACCAAGCAAATATACTTCGCCATGCGGCACAACTGCAAAGTAATTATCAAACATAGAATAAGAGTCGCCTTGAACATAGTCCTCAACGACTATATCGCCATTAACATATAAACTGCCATCAATAAACTCAACCCAGTCACCAGAAACGGCAACAACACGCTTAACGTACCTAACGCGGCCAGAAGAGCCGGTCAAATTATAATAGTAATCAACTAAAGTCCTACCAAACTTAGTAACTGCAATACCCTCAGGCTCCTCCTTAAGAACAATAACAATATCCCCAACAGCAGGCTCCCCAAAAACATAGTCTAATTTATTGGTAATCAACAAATCTCCATCTTGCAAGGTGGGATTCATAGAATCTTGTTGCACGATTATAACATTAGATACGTAAGCATGAATGCTTAATACCACGAGCATAACTAAACACGACGTAACTGCAATAGCTTTAATAAGCTTTATTAAATAATTCACATCCACCACTACTTTCACATTAATCTATATTATTAATGTATGAGCATAAAGCTTGTCAATGTGTATACATTTTAGCATATCTCACTAAAAAAACTTTGGTGTATGTGATAATGCACAAAACGGCGTATGTCCATTTGGCTACATCAATGGAGCGAAAACTCTAAGCAGGGAGCGGATTATGCGAGTACTAAGCTTAACATTTTTAATATCATCAAGACTAATAGGAGAGCAAACCTCTAAAGTTTCTAAAAAATCTTGTTTAATTTGCCCAACGGCTTTACTCTTATACATAAACACTCCACATTCAAAATGTAAATATAAACTTCTATAATCCATATTGATAGTACCCACCACCCCAACTTTATTATCGCAAACGAAAGTTTTAGAATGTATAAAGCCAGGAGTGTATTCATAAACCTTAACGCCATTTTCGATAAGCTGAGCATAATAAGCGCGAGTAACGATATGAACGTACCACTTATCTTCAATGTGAGGGGTAACGATGCGAACATCCACACCGCTTTTAGCTGCCAGAATAAGAGCAGTAACAAGCTCGTTGCCTACGATAAAATACGGTGTATTAATATAAATATAGTCATTAGCACGGCTAATCATATTTAAATAAACATTCTCACCAACAAGCTCCTCATCTGTCGGGCTATCTCCATATGGCTGCACGTAGCCATCGGATTTAAAAGCCCCGGAGTGATATTTATGAGGCCTATAGTTGTCGTAAAGCTCCTCGCAAGGCTGATGTTGCATACCATTCCAGATTTGCAAAAACATAACTGTCAAATTCCAAACAGCATCACCGCGAATCCATAGAGAAGCATCTTTCCAATGGCCAAAGCGCTCGATGTGATTAATATATTCATCAGCTAAATTAATGCCGCCAGTAAAGCCAATGTAGCCATCAATAACAGTGATTTTACGATGGTCGCGGTTATTAATACGCATATTTAGCGCTGGCTTAATTTCATTGAAAACTAAGCATTTAATACCTTTGGAACGCAATGTGCTAGCATAATTATCAGGCAATGTACTAATGGTGCCAGCGTCATCATACATCATCCTAACTTCAACGCCATCTTTAACCTTTTGTTCCATAATAGCTAAAATCGTATCCCACATAAGACCTTCTTCAACTATAAAATACTCCATGAAAATAAAATGTTGAGCCTTTTGTAATTCTTGCACAAGCTTTTCAAAAAACTTCTCTCCTGGAGTTAAGTAATCAGTTTCTGTATTTTTATATACAGGAGAATATGCATAGTTGTTAATGTATTTCACTTGGTTAGCAACAGCTTTACTTTGGGACTCGATTTCTTCTATAACAGATTGGTCTTGTT